>Ga0180215_1001044_pt1 | contig 31547 bp, 29 predicted proteins | sample eDN3rd37CBELigBY_FD_128871 | JGI IMG/M metagenome (GOLD analysis project Ga0180215, IMG submission 128871) | Enriched backyard soil microbial communities from Emeryville, California, USA - eDNA 3rd pass 37_C BE-Lig BY (version 2) (version 2) | ecosystem: Environmental > Terrestrial > Soil >...
AAATGATTATCATTGACAGTGAAATTATACCATAAAAGGAGAAATACATATGAATAAGAATATGAAGTTTCGTCGACTTTTTTTCACAATCGTTATGAGTTTGCTCGTCCTTATTATCTCTGCATGTGGAAACGATGATGCATCCCCAGAACCTGAATCAGAGGGTGGCACTGAAAGTAGTGAGGTGACTCTTGATTCGGGAATGGGTGAAGTTACCCTTCCTGGAAATGCAGAAAAAATAATGGCACCTTTTCATGAAGACGCTTTACTTGCTTTAGGTGTTACTCCAGTAGCAAAATGGGCCATTGGTCAAAGTGTTCAAGACTATTTAGAGAAAGACATGAAAGATGTCCCAAGCATTGAATGGAATCTTCCTTTAGAGCAGGTTCTAAGCCATGAGCCGGACCTCATTATTTTACAAAATAATATGGATAGCTATGAAGGCTCCTTTGACGATTATAACAAAATCGCGCCAACTTATGTGATGAAAGAAGAAACAGTTGGTGACTGGCGAAAGCAAATCGAGACATTTGGAACGATTCTTGGCAAAGAAGATGAAGCAAAAAAAGCAATCAGTGACTACGAAGAAAAAGTAGCTGCCGCTAAGGAGCAATTAGAAGGACTTGGAGATGAAACGGCAGCTGTTATTTGGGCAGTCGGCAATCAATTCTTCTTATTTGAGCAAAATCGTCATAGTGCCGAGGTCCTCTACTCTGAGTTAGGCGTAAAACAGCCAAAACTAATTGCAGAATTAGGTGAGGCAGATGCAGCAGCATGGAATCCAATTTCGGTGGAGAAACTTTCTGAGCTTGATGCTGACCATGTCTTTCTTTTAGCTTTAGAGGGTGAACAAGGAATTGAAACATTAGAGAAAAGCTCTGTATGGCAAAGTACACCTGCGGCGAAAAATGCTAATGTCCATCTTATCAATGATCCAAGTAACTGGACAAACAAAGGACTTATCGCTTCCCAGGAAACAATTGATGATGTGTTAAATGCTTTGGTGAAATAACTTTATAACACTGTATTAATACTTTATGAGTGCTGTCCCCTCTTTCAATCAAGGAGGGACAGCATTTTCTTTTATTACCACTTGTAAAATGTGTCTATTTTTCAAATGATAATTAGTATCATTGACTGTTATGCTGAAAGGAAATAAAATAGGGATATACAATTCGGTCACACATGTGTGTTTATTAGCGCACATTAAAGGGGAGAGATTCCAATGCATTCATTATCAGCAAAGGATTTAACATTGGGTTACGGAGAGACAACAATTATTGAAGATTTAGATATAGAGATCCCTAAAGGTGAAATCACCGTGTTAATTGGTGGGAATGGTTGTGGAAAATCCACCTTATTACGTTCCTTGGCACGCTTGCTCAAGCCTAAAAATGGGACGGTTCTTTTAAATGGCGCAGAGATTGCCAAGATGAAAACAAAAGAAATTGCGAAAAAGCTTGCGATTCTACCTCAAAGCCCGGTTACACCTGAGGGCTTGACAGTTTATGAGCTCGTGAAGCAAGGCAGACACCCACATCGTTCGATGATGAAGCAGTGGACAAAAGAAGATGAAAACGCTGTTCAACAAGCGCTTGAATCCACAAATATTCTCCATCTTCAAGATCGTGCGGTTGATTCATTGTCAGGCGGTCAACGCCAACGTGCTTGGATTGCGTTAACCTTGGCACAGCAAACCGACATCATTTTATTAGATGAACCTACTACCTATTTAGATATGACACATCAAATCGAAATCCTCGATTTATTGTTTGATTTAAACGAGCAAAAAGGCCATACCGTTGTGATGGTGTTACATGATTTAAACCTGGCTAGTCGTTATGCGCACCATATGGTAGCAGTGAAAGACAAAAAGATTTATGCTCAAGGAAAACCAGAGGACATCATCACTTGTGAATTAGTCCATGACGTCTTCCAAATGAAGTGCAATATTTCTTGTGATCCGATTTTCGGAACTCCAGTCTGCGTACCTCACGGCAAAGGTCGTTCCATTGCACCAAAACAAACGAAACGAGTTTCAGTTATATAGGGAAGCAGAGAAGACGATCTTCTGCTTCCTTTTTATGTGGTGAGCTTTTTGTTTACTGGTCTCGATGAGGGCTTAATGGACGCTTCTTAGTAAATGTTTTTTTCTTTCCTACTCAATTGGTGGTAGCCTTAACTCTGTATTTTACAATAATTTCCTAGAAAATGGAGGAAGAATTCGGGAGACTCTGTTCCTCCCTACCTCTTATTTTAATTCCTTTACTCTTTCTGCCATTTCATTTAGCTCATGTTCGACGATTTCTAGTATTTCCTCTCTTGCATGCTTTCCTTCATTCGTAAGATCTCTTACTATTTTCTTTAACTCATCAACACTCACACTAGCCTTGTTGATTGCCTTGGTTGCTTCATTGCTCACGTTTTCGCTTTTTTCTTTTACCGATTGTGAAATGGTTGATGTACTTTCATTTACATTTTCAGAAAGCTCTTCTAATTTACTTGTTAATTCATTCTTTATTTCTGCTGTTTTCTGTTTCCCTTTATTCAGCTGATTACCGATGTCTTTTCGTATTTGATTCCCTGATTTAGGGGTCACAAGTAATGTCGCTGTCGCTCCTACTGCTGCTCCAACAACCGTACCCCATGCAAGATTTGTTTGTTTTTTCATATCAACCAGCTCCCTTTCTAGTAGTTATCTATTCTATTACCTATTTTTCTAGTGATGAAACTCTTTTTTGTTTTTACATTCTGAGATTCTCCTAAGCGCTGCATCGATCGCTCTAGGAGTGCTCGCATCCTGGTATTATACCGGACTGCTGATTGATCCTTATCCTTTCATGAATCTTGTTAAAGGAACCGGACTCTATCTTGGTTGGATTGTATTTTTACTAACATTCACTGTGTTCCTTAGCAGTCGTTTGAAAAGCAGTGGTCTTGTCGCCGTTTCCGCACTTTTAGTAAGTATTCTTTTATTGCTTTCCACATCGCTCCTCGGGAAATGGATGGAATGGAGTCCTGCTCAACTAACAACTGCTGCATCTTCCTTTTTGGTGGATGGACGTGTTGAAGGTCCCCTCTTCCTTCCCCTTGTGATCACTGGAGTACTTGTGGTTATATTTCTTTTTCTCTCAACCGCAAACTGGCAAAGGAAATAATCAGAGTTTAATCATCGGCAGAGGAAGAAGTTCCCCTGCCTTTTTCACGCCCTAAGCCTTCAGAATGGAACTTTCTGAAAGTTCATCCGTATTAACAAATAATTGAGGAAATTACGAAAGGTGGTCTTTTTAGAATGCTCACTCAATCCATTCAGGAACGGTTGACCCTTTTTAAAGAAATCTACGCTGAACTATATACGGAATTAAAGTGGAAATGTGATAAACGGTCTCTCATGCTCATTGCCGCTATGTATGTGACCAATTCAAAGGAATTTCAACTACACCGGTTCCTAGAACTAGCGGATTATATTAAAAATGAGGTTGGTCTTTTTTCACACTTGAGAACGGCTCACCGCTTTACGGTAGCCGCTACATTAGAAACAACCACCGACACCCCTAAAGAACATTTCGCTCATTTTTCTACTATCTATCAAAAATTAATCGACAATGGCTATAGCCGCGCTGTTTATTCCTACATCGCTGCGGGGACGCTTCTTAAAATAGAACCTCATAAGGTGGAGGAATATGGACAAAAAACAGTGGACTTATATAAAGGGATGAGAGAACATCACCCTTTCTTAACAAACTCTGGCGATTATCCTTTGGCCGCAATTCTTGCTACTATAGATAAAAATAAAGAAGACATTCTTATACATGTCGAAGAACATTATCACGCTTTAAAGCAAAAAGGATTTACCATTGGCAATGACCTGCAGTTTTTAAGCCATATCCTTGCTTTAAATGAGGAGCAGAAGCATGATGAAAGTGCACAAAAATGCGTTGAAGTGAAAACTCTCCTTGAAAAAGCAAAATTCAAATCCAAAAAGATGTATTATCCTTATATCGGAATGCTCTCTTATTTAGAGCAAGTTGAGAGCGAAATGAATCATCTCGTTGCCATTTATGAAGACCTAAACAATGATCGGCAGTTTAAATGGAATAAAGATATTAATTTTATGCTAAGTGTTCTCTTTTTAATGAGTGATAAAACGCTGCTAACGGAGGCTGCAACGACTGGTTTAAACACAACCATCGAAGTTTTACTTCAAGCCCAACAAGCAGCGATGACAGCGAGCATGACCGCAGCCGTTACAGCCAACAACGCAAATAATGGTGGTTGATACAGGAGCCGTTTCTCACAAAGAGAAAACGGCTTTCTTTCATTCCCGCGTTTCACACGGAAAAAATATCCACATCATCTAAATCACCCCCTTTACAATTACTTCCCTACGTTGTAGAATCTCTATATACATAAAAACTCTAGGTAGGTGAAAAGATGTTTAATCGGGAATTGGTGAAAGGCAGTACCTCCCTTTTGTTGCTTCAGCTACTTGAGGAGCGAGACATGTACGGATATGAGCTCGTAAAAGAACTAGAGAAGCGTAGTGGAAATGAATTTTCCGTGAAGGAAGGGACATTGTACCCGGCACTACACAAGCTTGAAAAGCAGGAATACATTGAATGCTATTGGCAGGAACAAGAAAAAGGTCCAGCACGGAAGTATTATCGGATTACAGAAGCAGGAAAAAACATGCTCCTTGAAAAAACCAATGAATGGAATAACTTCGTTTCTGTCATGAACAAATTGATGGGGAGAAAAAATCATGGAAGTGTTAAAGAATGAGTTCCTAACAAGTTTATCAAAGCGTCTAGGCGATCATCCAGATAAACATTCGATTTTAACCGAATATGATGCCCATCTTGATGAACTTCTTGGGGAGCTCTATCACTTAACGGATGAGTCCGAAATGCGTTCATACATCTATTCGAGGTTTGGGACTCCTGAAGAGATAGCTGCCATGTGGAAAGAAGAGCTTTCCGTGACGCCAAGCAATATGAAATGGTTGTTTATCCTTGTGAACATCCTCTTTTTTGCAGGTGGAGGTGCCCTCACCCTGGCACATAATGTATTAGATTGGAACTGGCTCACAAGTCTTTGGTATAAAGTGACGTCTTTTCCAATCCTGATTGCCTTCGTCTATATGCTCTTTTGGGCGTTACTTGGCTATGAAATTGGCCGAGGTTTTGGCCATAAAGGCAAAAAGTTGATGACGCGGACGTTTATTCTTGCCTTAATCCCAAACTTAATCTTGATGGTGTTAACTGTCTTTCACATCATTCCTCACGAATGGTTTTATCCGTTACTGCAGGAAACGTTTATCGGACTCTGCATCCTGTTGACTATTCTCTTATACCCACTATGCCTGATCAGCTATAGATGGGGGAAAAAAGCTTCAATATAAGCTTTTTTTTGAACATATACATAGAAATTCTATATACAAAGAAAATCTATATTATTTGGGGGTTATTACATGGAAATGAAACTAGAAAAAAAAGATTGGCTGTTTTTGTTGTTGTGTCTTATTTTAGGAATCGTTGCGGAAGAATCCTTTTTCCGTGATCAAATCGGGATTTCCTACTTTGTGTTTATCAGTGTATTTTACGCAATTTTTTACTGGCGCTTTCGCAGGTTTTCTTTCTCCCACCAACGTGTTGGTTACCTGGTATTAATTTCGATTTGGCTCTTGTCTGCTGGCTATTATCTCTATGATGTTACAGCTTTTTACGCTTTAAATATCCTATTGATTCCGGCAATGGTCATTTTTCATCTATCATTAATCACGTCACCACAGAAAATGGAATGGAATAAGTTGAGCTTCCTCTTGTATGCTTTTCTGCGCCTTGGAAATGGACTTCTCTACCCTTTCCGTTTCATCGCCCACTTGAGCGGAATTCTAAAAAAGAGCAGCCATCCAGAGAAATATGTTGTTTGGAAAAAGATCCTGATTGGAATTGCCATTTCCATCCCGATTTTAATCGTCATCTTAAACCTTTTGGTTTCAGCAGATGCCCAATTTGAACGACTTTTAAGTAACTTTCCAGAACTTCTAAATGTTCATCCAGAAACGATTTTCCGTATCATCGTGATTCTACTTTACACTTTTGGTTTCTTTGGTTTCATGCAGGTTCTTCTGCATAAAACTATCAAAGCAGTTCAGAAGGAAAACATCCCTAACTCAATATCACTTGACGGAATCATCACTGTGACTGTGTTGTTGCTGCTTGATTTGGTGTATGTATTATTTGTTGCTGTTCAATTCAAGTACTTTTTCAGTGGCACCCTTGAGGGTGGCTACACCTATGCGGAATATGCGCGTCGAGGCTTCTTTGAATTGTTGTTTGTAACCTTAATTAATTTGACAGTTACAACGGTTGTCATTCAATTTACGAAAAAAGCAATGAGTAGTTTAAAAAAGACCATTCAACTAGCTTTAACTGTTCTTGTTTTAGCAAGCGGAGTTTTACTAGTCTCTGCATTCATGCGAATGGCGCTGTATGAGGATGCGTATGGGTTTACCTTTCTCCGAGTGTTGGTGACTGCTTTCATGATATTCCTGATGGTCATCTTTGCCTATACACTGGTGAAAATTTGGCTGGAGCGATTATCTTTGTTCCACTTTTATTTCATGGCTTCGATCATTTTTTATACAGGCATTAATCTCGTCAACCTGGACCAAATTGTCGTGGATCGCAATATTGCCCGCTATGAATCGACCGGGAAAATAGACATCCAATACTTAGGCAACTTGTCATCGACAGGAGTACTCGGTTTAATCCAACTTTATGAAAAGCATCCTGATGTCCCGGGATTGGAAGAGTTATTAAAACAGCATAAGGACGATAGACAGTATATCAAAAGTGATACATGGCAGTCACATAATCTTGTTAGAGATAGAGTTTACGAAAAGCTTGGTGAATTGGAGTTGTAATGAAGGGAAAGGAGACTAGTAAATGAAACGATTATCTATATTGCTTAGCACCCTGTTTCTCTTAGGTGTTCTATCTTCTTGCACCAATGAAACTGGCACACCCATTCTACCCACTGAAAATAATATGATCATTACGATTACAAACAAAGCTGATTTTGAATTCTACGGAATAGAATTAGCTGTTCTTCATCATTCACAAGGGAGCGTGAATGCAGATGGTTCTAAGATTGGCAAAGATGAGAAACTTACGTTTGAATTTCTTAAAGAAGATTTTGAGTTAGAGGGTAGCGCCAAAATGGAAGTATTTATTTTAACAAAACATAATGGTGAACGTATCCCATTAAGGAAAAAAGTCACTCTTGAATTGCATCCGAATCAAGAGGTTTCCTTTGAACTGATAGGTGAATCAATGAGAGAAGCAGAATTAAAGAGAGTAAATTAAGAGGATAGCGTAAAAAATAGGAGCTTGGAATCAAGCTCCTATTTTTATTTAGATTTGGCGTTGGGCTAACTAGATTACAACGGATACCTCTAGAACCTTTGCAATATCAAAGGCTAGTTTTAATGAAGGATTATATTTTCCGTTATCAATATTCTTTCTCGTCTAACCCCTACTGCCTTTGCTAGCTGGTCTTGTGAAAGAATATGCTTTGCACGATTTTCCTTCATTTTAGTTAATACCGCCATTGAGAGGATAAAAGGGATCCAAAGCAGCCTTCTCAACAGCGATAAATGTAGCCGGGATATTCTAATTCTTACTGGGGAGGACCTTATTAATGATTGTATTTATAGTAATCCTGAGAATGGTACGTTTTGAACCCAATAGACTCATACAATCCTAGTGCATGAGCGTTTTTCGCCTCGACCTCTAGGAACACAGGCAACCCTTTTTGCTGCTGCATGGTTACTACTTTGGAAAGAGCTTTTCTGCCAATTCCTTTGCCGCGTAGTTCTGGAAATACGACAAATCCATAAATCCAAGCTTCCCCATGCAATTGTGATACGCGCATCTTTCCAGCGATTCTGCCTTCCACTTCAATAATGAATTTTTGCTCGCTGCTGTTTTCACTGATGCTAGTTTGCATTTCCTGTGCTTGCTTCTCACTCATCCCAAAGCCGGAAATCTCTAGCTGAATCTCTGCATCATAGTCTTCCTTTGAAACAGAGTCTCTAACGGTAATGCTGTCGTCAACCTTTAAATCGGTTTGATGCCATTTCATTTGATATTCCGCTACCGCAAAGCTACATGGAACGTTTGATAGAAAACCCTTGGCTGACTGTGAATCAGTAGGCGCATTTAATAGAATGGTTGGGATATCTTGTTTCTTTGCTTCTTCAATCCCCATTTTCAGTAAACTTGAAAAGATTCCTTTTCTTCGATAATCTGGATGCACCATCCCACAGAGTTCGATTTTGTTCCCGAACCCATAGCTACCAAGAAAGCCGACAAGCTTTTCGTCTTCATAATGGAAAAAGTCTTCCTGTTTCCCCTCTGTTCGATTCGCTAACATATCAAAATTTAGCTTTAGCTGAAATCCCCCGTCTTTTTCACAGATTTCTTGTAGCTGTTGTATGTGCGTTAATTGTTTAGTTGTCAGCATGCTATTACCCCTACTCTACTAAAATTCTTTTCTGACTGATTAACTTCAAGAATGGAAATGTAAAATCTTGTTGTCTACTTCCATTCTATTTTGATTATACCGAAAATTCCTGATAGTGGAAGTTGTAAAAAATTTTTAACTGAGTTAACCTCTGGGCTTAAAGCAACGATTCCTTCATCACCCTTTGATGAAAATGAATGAATATTCACTCAACTTGTGTTAAAATCTTACTAAATCAAAAGGGTAAGCGGAGGAACATATTTATGCTAGTAAAAAGGAGCTTCGAACAACAAAGCATCAACAATGTTACGTTTGGAAACGGAACGGTAGCGGTTCAAGGGGTAAAACTAAATGTTCATTGCTTCGTCATAGATGGCGTGTTAATTGATACGGGAGCACAGTCGTTAGCAAAGGAATTCAAACCGTTCTTTGACGAACAGGATATCGATCAAGTCGTCATCACACATTTTCATGAAGATCATACAGGCTGCGCCGCTTATTTGCAAAAACAGATTCAAGTACCGATTTATATGAGTGAGCTAAAGCTAGACTATTGTAAACAGAAGCCAGATTATCCTTTGTATCGTAAATATTTTTGGGGAAAACGAGCTCCATTTCACGCCAAGCCAATAGGCAAAACCTTTTCATCACGTCATGCTAAATGGGATGTGATTGAAACACCTGGGCATGCCATTGATCATTTGTCGTACTTAAATCGTGAAACAGGTCAACTTTTTACAGGAGATTTGTATTGCCAAGAGAAAACCAAAGTTATTTTACGTGAAGAAAGCATTCCAACCTTGATTCATTCCTTAAAAACAGTGTTAACCTATGATTTCGAGGAAGTGTTTTGCTGCCATGCAGGCTATTTAAAAGATGGCCGTTTGGCTCTACAGAGAAAGCTAGAGTATTTAGTAAATCTACAAGGAAACATTCTAAAGCTCCATGAGACAGGCAATTCGCCAAGTGCAATCAAGGCGAAGCTTTTTCCTAAAAAATACCCCATCATCTTTTTTTCTTCAGGAGAGTGGGATTCGTTGCATATCATCCATTCAGTAATTCATGAACAATCATTATCAGTATAAAAACAAAGGGCAGCTCCTTTTGCTTACAACGAAGCGGAGGAAATTGCCCTGTGATTAATTAGAATAGCACCAGTACCCCATTTTAGAGAATTTACTTAAATAGATTTTGTTTCTGCTACTACATTTGGAAGATTCAATTCAGTGAATACGAACTGATGAACTCTTTTTACCAATTCTGTTCAGAACTTGCACCCACACCACTTTAGTAATGATTGATAAGATAGTTCAAGGTCATCACAATCGTGGTGAAGGTCAAGAGATACTTATCCAACAAAAGTATTTCCCCAGGCAACCCGAAAAGACCTATTTAATAAAGTCAATATATACTAATCTTCCTCTATTTAGGTTTTACATACATAGAACCTATTAGCATTTACGGGTTAATTAACAGTGAACCTGCCTTCTAACTTAATCTAAAGGTCTAAAACACAATGCCTGATTTACCAATAAGCTCTTTATTGTGTATAATAATAGAAAAATTAATCTTTCTAAGGGGTGGTAAAATGAGTATTCGCAAAGAGGACCTTCATTTACTTGTAGACCTTGTGAATGAAAAAGATACGAAACTCGTATATGATCTCATCAGTGTAGTTATTGACAAGAATAAAGAAAAAGACATAATTGTCGAAGCAGATAATTCGCCATTAACTGAAAAAGAAAAGAAGGTATTAGATCAGGCTGAAATTGATATTGAAAATGAAGATCTCATTGATTGGGATGATTTTCATGCCTAAATATACAGTAAAACTAAGGAAGCCCGCAGCAAAGTACTATGAGAAGTTACCGCCAAAATTAAAGCACAAGGTCAAAGAGGTAATTGAACAACTTCGAGAGAATCCATTTGCTATTGCTAACGTAAAACCATTGGAGGGATCGAATTATGATGATTATCGAATTCGTATTGGATCCCTCCGTTTACTTTATCGAATTCATAATAATGAGTTGATTATTATTGTCTTAGACATCGGCCCCCGTGGAGACGTTTATAAGTGATTTCTAATGTAATTATTAAAAACAGGATAGGTAAGCTAGTTTTAAGGTGCACCAGATCAAAAATATCCCAGTATTTTCGATATGCTGACTAAATCAGATTCCTCTCAATATCCCTTATCAAACTTGAAACAATCGCTTCCTGATAACCTGCCATTTTTACCTCTCTCATCATCTTGATTAATCCGCTCCACTCAGGTGAAGAAAGATTATCCAACTTAGACAATCTATCAGAAATATCCTCGTTAGATATGCTACTTTTATAAGTCTCTTGATCCATTCGCCATAAGATAACCCTGTCTTGATATCTTTTCTTCAATTTTTCAGCAATGACAATACCTTCTGGATCAATATCCCCAGAATAATAGAGTGTACAATTTGATTGAACAAGTCGATCTAATAGTTGCCAACTCGCAACCCTGAGTTGCCCATGAGTGCAGACGATTGGAGCTGTCGGAACAGCATCCATAATAGTAGAGCAAACACTTGAATTCTCGACAATCCACACTTTCGTTCCAAACGCCGGCCAGACTCGATCAATTTTAGACAGTTCTTTTATCGGCATATTCAAAACCGAGCGAGTGTTTATAGCTGCTTGCCAAACAGGATGCACATTGTCTTTAGTGGAGGCAAGCAAGCCTTGGCAGGTCACAAAGTTCCACAAGTCATCGCGCATAATTCCGTACTCAGCGAGAAGATCATTTAATTCCTCCACTGTTTTCGGCATAACAATATCAGAATTTCCTTGTTTGATTTGATCCACATACATACAATGAAGAAGCAATTTCCCACCAATCTCGTTAGGGTCAAAAAAATGTGGATTCCCCGTTGTTCTTTGTGAAAAGAACGGAAGACGTTCAAAGTCTCCTTCTTTGGGATGGTCAATAAATGCCCGATAAACAGTTAGCAGTTTCTCGTACACTTCTTCTTTATTGTGTTTATAGAGAGACCATATCCATCTTGTATCAGAGGATTTCGCTTGAATCCACTCAACCCACCATCTACCATCAGGAATTTGTTTTACAAGAGAATCAATGAATTGATCCTCTTGTTGTTTCTCTCGTTCGGACTCTTCCTTCTTGGTAAAGATCTTTTCCTGCAACACAGCCTCTAACAAAGGTAAAAGAGTATAATCGGCGAACCCCGTGTGTGCTAATTCTTTTTCAAAATCGAGTAACGCGATGCTCCCTTTTTCTTGCAATCTTTCCTTGGACTGACCAAGAAAGCCCGCAATTGATTCAAGTTCCACATCGGTAAACGTTTTGACACTCACCGTTCCCCCTACCCTACCTAGGGAACGATACTTTTCCTTAAATAATCTTAACAGTTTTAGAAATCCCGGCTCTACTCTAAATACTTGAAGCTTTTTATTCATGTGTAACCAGTTCCTCCAATTGTTCGAGCTCATCAATGACGAGCGACTTTTGCTTGCCATCCCATTGATAACGAATCACCGTCACGTAGTCAGCATTTTTAGGACGGACTAGTTCACAGATTGATAAACTTGAAATTGTATCATAATCTCCCCATAGGGCTTGAGAATTCATAATATAGTTAAACTTGAGCTGTTCCACAACTTCAAACATATCGCGAATATTGTTTTCATCAACACCAGCAAATGCTTCATCTAGCGAAATAATAAAAGGCGCCATCTCGCTGGCTTCCTTATAGCGAGAATATGCAGCAGTGAAAAGTGGAATGTACATCGCCATCGCCTTTTCTCCCCCACTAAATTTAAAGAAGGCATTGTTTGTCAGTTCTCGTTTTGGTTCGTTGACTCGACGGAAGGAAAGCACAAAGGTGAACCATTTTCGATAATCTAGCACTTCTTTTAATACTTGGTGGAGCGTAGACCCCTCATTACGTAATTGAATGAGCTCTTTTGCTTTCGCAATCCGTGATTGGAAGTGCTTTGTAATTCGTTCTAGATCTTCTTCATTTAAAAACTTACTATCTCTTTGTAAAAGTTTTACAAGATCTTGAGTATCCAATTCTTGTTCTGATTCAGCTGTAAGCGGCTTCCAAGCAATCGAGAAGATTAAACCAGATGAATTATCACGGTCAGCCATAATTTTATCCATTTCTTTTACCCAAGTTTGCGCTCGTTTAATTCGGTTCCTGAGGATGACCCCAACACTCTTCACAATGATATCTTCATAGAGCTGACGATCTTGTTCATCCAACCACCCTTTTTGCTCTGCTAGCTCTTTCTTCAGTGCAGCGGAAACAAAGTAGGGACTTACCCGCTGCCCGTGATATTCCATTTGAATCAGTCGTCGGCCCCTTAACTGTCGCCATTCATTTTTATACGGCTCAAAATGGTCCCCATAGTCTTCGCTAAACCACACTGGTGTTTCGGCATCTTCTGTATACTCAAACATGCGATATTCGGTTAAATGCGTTTGTTCATTAATAAAAACTTTTGATAGCTGTTCTAATAGTTTTGAGCGTTCGTATTTTGTAAATATCGGCTTGAACTGCCCATAAATGGCGGAAGGGTCCTGCCCTTCCACTTCAAAGAAGCTACGATTTCTCTCAGTTACGACGATATGATTCCATTCGCTGTTCATATTTTTCCAGAAACGTAGCTCTTTCTCTGCGTCAGCAAGTTTTTCTGTGCACTGTTCTTGATGGGCTTGTTTTTTAGGGAGAGCTTGATGAATTTTATTTATTTCCTTGTCCGCCTCACCGAATAGCTGTAGAACCTCCTGAATTCTGTTTCTTATTTCATCAATCCCTTTTAACTGGAGTTGTCTTTCAATCGATTGAATCACAGCTTTTAATTGTGCTAGTTGGTCGTTTTTCCAATTTTGCTCGCCTTTAATAGAATCCAATTCTTCCTCGATTTCTTCGATTCTTTCTTTATGGTCATTTATCCGCGATTGAGTATTCAACAAATGAATGAAATTCTTCTCGAATTTATATAAAAATTCAACATAACTTACAGCTGCTTCAAGCGCCTGACTAATCTCCTCAATTGTTAGCGCAATATTTAAATGGTGGCCACGGTCACGAAGTTCTTTTTTCGTATTCATTAATTCTTCATAGATAAGCTTCCACTTTTCATCAATCAAACGAAGTAGTTCCTGTTCTCTATGGATCACTTGTTGCTTTCTCACCATTTGGTCATGAAGATCGGATAAATCTGTATCATTCGGAATTTCTCGTTTCCAGACTTCGATTTCCCTTAGATTTTCACCTAAGGCTTGTAGTTTTTGATTAATCTGATCCAATTCCATTTGATGTTGCTGGAGTTTTTCTGTCCATAACTGGATTTGCTCTCGCTGATGACGCCTGCGTGATGTTCGCCCAATAAATTTAGATGCCCCTTCATTTGGAGCATGTCCAACTAGGCAACCGATTGAATACGAACCATCGACATCAAGATGAAACCCGCTACCGTCTTTTTCAAGTGGAATCGAGCGAAGCACTTCATCGACTAACCCTTTGGAAATCGGGCTGTCTTCATCTAAGTCCGGCATTAAATAGTCAGCAAGAGTATAGCCTAGTAAACGGGGCTCCGTCACAATTACAGCATCTTGTTCTGGAGCAATTGACCGGTCGGCAATCAAGCTGTCCAAGACACCCGTATTCTTTAAAGCCGATTCAATTCGTTCACGTTGTTCTTCGGTTACATGGTCTTGAAATTCTACGGCCGCATAAAATGGTAAAAAGGCTTGTCCAGTTTCTTTTAACTTTTCTCGATGAAGTTCCGTTCCACTTGCTCTTTCAGGCTCTAACATCTTCTGCGTTTTAATCTTATGCAGTTCGACTTCGGTATCTTTAATTTGTTCCAGCTTGCCATTTAGCTCATTCTTGGTTACAGCGATGTCTTTTTTCACTTCTGCTTCAAAATCATGAATGGCGGAATACAATTTGTCCCGGACTTGGTCATATCGGTTTCTTCCGTATAATCCTTGGATCAATCTAGCAATTTCTTGCCGGTGTTCTGTAGAATAATCGAGTTTCGGGTGTTCCTGCATCCATTTAAAGACATTGCTTTCCAATTGTTGATGTTGCTCATCAAACCACTCTTGTAGGTGATCTAATTCCTTAATGTGCTCGTCGACCATTTTCTTCTTCTCTGAAGAGTCACGCTGTAAACGAGTGTGCTCTTCTCCTAAACGTTCTGCTTTTTCTGCTAGTTTTTCCAACCCTACTAAAAGACCCTGGTGGTCTTTTGCTTCTTTTAACCACACTGTAAAATCAAATGCCCCTGATGAAGAGCGTTCATAATCATCTACATTTACATCGTGTTGATGGAAGGCTGCGTTTTCGGCATCTAGCGTTAACTCTTCTAATAGTTCTTTCGCCATATGCTCATATTGGAAAAGTTCGTTTTCTGTTGTCTCTTTTTCCTTCCATTTACTGCGAAGTTTTGTATTAAGGTCATCCCATTTCATTTGCAATTTTTTCAATTCAATTGAGAGAGATCCAGACTCAGCTAACCTTTTTCCCTTTTCTTCCTCTAACGACCAAACTTCATGTTTCTGCAGGGAAGATTTCTCTTGTTCGGCCACCGTTTTTTGTTGTGTGTATGCCTGTAAATTAATGGTCAATCGATCAATTTCTTCTCCTAAACTCTCATATTGCTCTTTATAGTCTTGAACAAGCTTCTCAGCATCTTTGCTCTTTTGCTGAGCTCGTTTCCACTGCTGAGCTCGTTCAGCAAGAATGAATTTATTATAAGTGTCATACACTTTTTCAAGTCTTTGGACCGAATCCGATTCACGCTCTAACTGTTCCAATTGCTGTGTCGCTTGGTCCATGTTTTCAATCGTGTCGGACAGATGTCGTAACTCATCGTCGGTTAACGGTGGCAACGCGGACTCTAAGATTTCATAGATGACTGTCGGCTTAAAATCTTTTGAAAGTTTTGGGCTTCTTAATTGAATCAACAGCTTGATCAAATCTTCGTATGCTTCATTCGAGTTAAAGCCAAATACATACTTATTCACAAGCTCCATGTACTCTCGTTGGGTATGAACCACATAGCCACCTTGGCCAATCCGATTTTCCAATTCTTTCGCTGACAGCGGGACTTTCTCTCCTGCATGCTTTTGTGCCAAATGGAAGTCTTGTCCAACCCGACGGTTATCGCTTAACAGAAAATACCATGATTTAATTCCCTTATTCCGCTTCGCTTGCATCCCAATTCCTGTGGTCATGTATTGCTCAGAATCTTGTTTTTTATATTCAATAAATAAATAACCTGTTCGCTCATCGCGGTCGACCACTTCTTTTTCACCAAGCAAATAATCTTCCATTCGTCTCGCTTTTGAACCAAAGGGATCGAGGCGATCCGGGGATTTTTTCCCATCTAGTAAAACAGGGAGAAAGCTCTGCATCGTCACTGATTTACCCGAACCATTAGATCCGCGGAGTAACAACTTTCCATCTTGAAATTGAAAGGTCTCTTCATCGTAATACCAAAAATTTAACAGACCCGCTCGATTCATCATCCACCTATTGGTTGACATTTAGTTTTCTCCTCCTTCAAAATCCGCTGGAAACGTTCCTGCTAGTACACCCAACAAAGGCTTTATTTTAATCAGTGAACTATCTTCGTCTAGTTCAACCATCATCCAATCCTTCATGCTTTCTATTAATTCAACCCTAATCGCACTTGTGGATTTTTCTCGAAAGTACTTTGACCAGCCTTGCTCATATCGTTTGCGAAGAGAATCGAGTACTGCCTCAATTTCCCCTTCGGTCAACACAATTTCTCCATTTTCTTTCGGTGTATAGCGGTCAAGATGTTCATGCAAAAAGTTTGAAAGCTGTAAAATGATATCAGTTGATGCCTTAGATGTAGGATATAGTTGCTGGTATTGTTTAGCCTGAGCAACCGATAAAAAGGCCGTGTTTTTATACAAATGCAATTTGTAATCACTATGACTCTCGATATCTTCTGATAATCGATTTCTGAAGTTCCGTATATATAAAAAGTCCGGGTCCTGCTGATCAAACCGATGTAAGCCAGGAGAAAAGAACAGCTTCCGATACACTCTTTTCCGACGTTCATCTTCTTGATTCAGTTTCCAATCCTCTTTCAACAATTCCTGCCAATTCTGATAGCTACTAAAATCATCAGGATAGGTGCGCATGAAGTAACGGCTGTAAAGGGTCGCTTCATATAAAACTTCTTGGTCTTCGTTATGGTCAAATCGGCCAATATCACCATCAATCGTGCGGATTAATTGAAAGTCAACCAGTACTTTCATCGCTCGAATCAGCGATTTACGGTGAACATAAAGGGTCCAGTCCAATGGAAAATCATCGGGATAATCCGCTTGAATTTCCTGACTCAAGTCAGATAAGAGAAACTGTTCGTCCACCGATTTCCCTTCTAAAAAAGATAACGCACAGCAAAAAATGGCATAATCCATTGGTTCCTGAAAATATTGGATGCCCATCCACCGCTCTGGTTCTATCGGGATTTTCTCTAGCTTGATAAAATGCTGGTGAACAATTAAACGCAGTCCAAACTTTTCATCAAAATATCGACGAAGAACTTTTTCTCGTTCACGGATTAACTGATACCATTCTGGATGTTCCGTTCGCAAAATCCAGTAATGATGAAACAAAAGATCCATTCCTAAGATTGCCTTTTCATCAAATTCTAGGGTTTGCTCTAGCCTCAACGCGCGCTCCCTCCTTGCTCCTCAAATTCAAATACTGCATCTGGCATGGTTAACGTTCCATCATCAGATTCTAGTAAAATGGTCTTCTCCTTATCAATTGTTACTTTGACAACGAGTCCATAGTCTGTCTTCACTTTCCGGTCTTTACTTGCCATTGATTTCCCAATCCACCCTAATAACACTTTGCGAATGAAGGGTTCGACTTTCGATAAAGAGGATAGCTGTATAACCCCTTTGGTCATATATTGCTCAATGAGCACTCGTTCTTGTCTGCGTTCCTCTAGATATATCTCTCGCTGACGTGTCTTTTTTTCATCGTTAGAAGTCATCGACCCTGGTTTTGTTTTTTCACGATAACGATTTGTCCTTGGCTTTAACGTTAGAATGGTTGGATTTTCCTCCCATGTATCGGAATGCAAATTATCAGTTGTGCCTTCTTCTAGTTGCAAATGCTGAATCGTCATGCTCCCAAATACAACGGAAGAGATTTTATGGGCTTCTTCAAGTGACGGGCTCTTAGCGAACCATTTGGCTAAATGAAGATAATCATTTTTTCGACTCCGAAAATGTTGTTGCCTTTCGCCTATCCGTTGGACATACCTCGTCATTCGCCGTATCATTTCGTTTGTCTGCCATTGCAAGACTTCCAACTCACTTTGCTGAGAAGTGGAGCCTAAAAACCATTGTCTTAGTGAGCCCCAATATTCTTGATATTCCGTTCTCCATTCTTGTTCCGAGGAACTAACATCTTCGAGTCTAGGTATGGACCGGCGATGTTCAATTAACTTTTGAAAAAAGAAATCTAATTTTCCTAGTGATAACTCGTGTAATCGCTCTCCAATCTGCAAAGAGGTTTTTTGAAGTGAAACAATAAAATCTCGTAGATAGGTTGTGAATTGATTTTTATAAACAAGAAACGCTTCCGTTTGCATCCGTTGGTCCGTCTGCTCACTATTTATATAGGCGATATAGTCCGCCGTACTTGTTCTAATGGTTTGAAAATAACGAAAAACATCTTCCCAGATTCGCATAGATTCTTCAGCGTTTTTCGAGAAACCCTCTTCGACTTCTCTTTGCAAGGTAATCAATGATTGTAGAAGTCGATCAAATTGCGACCTTTCCAATGAACCTTGGAAAGTGTCGCCAACTTTCTTTTCTAACACAACAAGCATTCTTTCGATTTCTATCGTATAGGGAGTAGATTGATAGCGGAATCGTTTTTTCTTATACTCCTCAATGGTCTTGGCACTCGTCATATCTTGTCGGGCAATTAAGTTATTCCATTTTACAAGCTGTGCTAGTTGTTGGTGAAGCTGATCTTCCTGGTAGTCTGCAAATGCTGGGATTGAGTGCATATAGTCGAGAATTTCCTCTGGTGCAATAAAATCCCTCATTCTTTCATGCTGATGGTAAAAATAGCGCAGGATTGTGCGATAATGCGCTGCAGAGTCAGCCGTTAAGTAGCTAGCCTCGACCACTTTCTTCATGGTTACGTCCAAGATAATCATCCTTATAAATAGTCTATTAGTTCTATTGTATTAGATAGGGAAAATAATAGGAAATGAAAATTATAGTAATATAAGTGTATTTGATGTTTGCTCAAATGATTTCCTAGTTATTGTTAAGGTAGCTCTTTGTTTAAGTCCAAATAATCTATCGTTATATTCAACAAAACATAAATTTACCATGTTTGTTTCCAGCACTAATCTATTTAACTAGTTCATCCTTCCGCTTGACTTTCTTGAGTGAGTTTACGATAATTAAATTGTGTACAATTTAATTGTGAAGGAGATAATACTTCTATGGAAAGTGAACAATTTTTAAAGCTTGATAATCAACTTTGCTTTGCTATTTATGCCTGTTCACGAGAAATCACACGTTTGTATCGTCCTTTTTTAGATGAGTTAGGCATTACTTATCCACAATTTTTAACGTTGACGGTTCTCTGGGAACATAAACGTTTAACGGTAAAGGAAATTGGTGAACGTCTCTTCTTAGATAGCGGGACACTAACACCGATGTTAAAAAGAATGGAAGCTTTAGAATTAGTAAAAAGAGTCCGAGGAACAGATGATGAGCGCAAGGTTTATATTGCCCTGACCGAGTGGGGAGAACAGCTGCGGGAAGATGCGTTAAACTTACCGGAGAAGTGCATTCCTCATTTTGGTTTAACAAAAGACGAATACTCGGGGTTATTGAACCAAATGAACCAAATGATTGAAAGTCTACAAAAAGTAACGCGTTAATTACAACTCAGAGGTGAAACGTATGGATATTTCATTACAAAGGCCTTTTCATGAAGATCAGACCTTTCGGGAGATTTTAAACGAAAAAAAAAGCTTAGTTGTTTTCGTCCGCCATCCTGGTTGACCGGTTTGTCGAGAAATTCTCACGCAGTTGCGTGAGCGATACCAAGAAGTTTCTGCAACTGGTTATCAAGTAATCATCATTGCCCCTTCCAATCGTTCTTTCTTAGAACAATTTGATGAAGCGTTTGGGCCTTATCCGTTTCCAATCTACGGTGATCCAGACCGGGCACTTTATCGTGAAATGGGACATGTGAGCATGGCAAAAACGAAGCTTCTTCTTACAGCTGGAAAAGCGTTGTTAAAAGGCGGCTCTAAAACCTTCCTTCCTAGTGACGAAAAGCAACAAAACTTAGTAAAAAAAGCCATGAAGACGCATGATATTTACATTCAAGGTGGATCTTGGCTGTTTAATGAACAAGGTGAAGTGATTTGGAGTCATGTTGACACTGCGCCTGAAAACCATGCAACGATTGACCAACTTTTAGAACAAATGAAATAGAATCAAAAAAAGGAAACTGTGAGCCATTGCTCGTAAGTTTCCTTTTTTATTCGTTTAGCTATGGTATAGAATATTGTTGTTTTATGCAAATAGATAAGGGAACCATAGATAGGTTCCCTGTAGGACATTACGATATCGTTTTAATAACCAAGTTCTTTTTCTTCGTATTCTTTCTTCATTTTTTTAATACAATGTGTAAGAGTGTATACGAATGCAAAAATAATAATGATAGACGAAAAAAGGTTCCAATCAAAATCAGGTAGCATCGAATACGCCCTAAATATAACACTACTTCCAAATACCATTAAAAACAAAGTTAGAAAATAATAAATACGCACATAACTACTATAGTTTAGTAGACTTATGCTCCACCATTTTTTTCTTTTTTCCATAGAGATCACTTCCAAAAAAATTAGTAAACTCATTTGTTGAATTTTGACAGCTTCATTTTATCATATGTTATTTTTATAGAATATTAGAGTTCTTTAACATAGCTAGTAGTTTATAAAATAACCCCCGCAAAGCTCCCTCTCAACACTTGTTTCTCATTCTGATTCGTGCATATGAATGTAGCCATAATCGCTGTTCGGTTGTTCTCCACTTTCTCATACTTCTCAATTGTGACTTCACAGTTGATTTTGTCTCCGGTAAAAACAGGTCTCATAAACTCAAAATCCATCGTCCGGGCTAGCACATTGTTATCTCCACCCACCTTGGTTGGCAATGTCGCAGTCAACAAACCCTGAATGACAAGTCTCCCCTGTTCATCTGGTTCAACATGGTGAATGCCTTCGTCACCAGAAACCTTACTAAACAGCTCGACATCCTCTGTTGTGAACGTACGTTCAAAGCTAATTACCTCTCCTACTTTTAAAGTCATTGTTAGTCCCCCTTTATTTCTTGGGACGAGGTCTTGCCCCAGCTTTTAAAAAAGAATATGAAAATACTAATCCCAATATATAGAGAATGACCAATAAGTATACGGGTAGCAAATGTATAAATGGGGTGTAACCAATATACATATGTGTTCCGATTCCTGCAATAAAAGCTGGCAAGGCTCCTAGTGCGAGCGTATTCCAAATCCAACGTTCTCCTTGTCGGAAGCCCCACAGGGAAATCATCAAGACGAGTAAGCCAACACTGACAAGGGCACTGCCAAAGCCTGCTCGGTCATGGGCGATTACTGGGATTAAATTTTGACTAATGCTTTCTAGCCTTTCAGGTGACATACATAAGAAGCTCAAGTCCGTTGTCACAAACACCTTGGAAACACCAATTATGCTAATCACAATTCCACCGATTGTGATTAAAAAGCCAAGGATGACAAACATTAGTTGACCATAAAGAGCGTATTTCCAAGCTTGGTCATTTTGTCCATGACTGGAAGAGGGGGAACCTATCACTTTTTTTCCTTCTTTAAAGCTAAAATAATAGATTGGCAGTAAGATTAGCCAAAACAAACCGTGTAGCCAATCAAAATACCCATAGCCGATAAAAAGGAAGATGCCTATAAAACCCACGATTGCTGCGCTATGAAAAGCAATCTTTGCATAATGCAGATTGTTTTTTATCCCGTGTCGAGCAAGCTGGAGATAAAGGATGCCCCCCGATATCATCGTTCCGGCGAGCGCCATTCGATCATGGGACATAAAGGCTAGAATGAGAGGGTTTACTCGTAACAAATCAGCCCTTGTCATTCCGATAAACGATTCATCGTAAGGAAGGATAATACTTGTAAAAGCAAAATATAAAGCAATTATTCCGGCGATGAGAATGGCTAGTCCAAACAGAAAGGACCAGTACCAGGATGGATTTTCATTGGCATGGGCTTCTTCATATAGAATTTTTTCATGAATTCGTTTTGGCAATCCTGGCCCCGCTTGGACATACCCCTCTGTTAAAATCAACAAATCCGCACCAGCATGAATGAGGGTATTCCCTTGCTCAGGCGTCTCCACTCCGCCTGCAGTGATGACCGTTAATTCAGGATAGAGGTTCTTCACCCGCATAACACTCTTGGCTAAGCATTCATTTGCATTTTCCGCTTCATGCCGATAGCTCCCCTCGGTTTGACGGGGTGCATTGACGACAATTCCAGCTAGACCTGTTATATTTATGAGCGTTCCTAACACTTTGTCGTTCATTTCATCAGCAGTGCATGATACATAAAAAGGACGCTCCGAAAAGATTTTGCTTTTATCTAGATAAGTTCTAAACTGTTCACTCGTTCCGATAAAAGCGTCCACTAACGGGGTTAAATGGTGTGTGATGATGCTCAATTCATTCGTGGTGACTGCGGGATCAATTTTCGCCAATATCGGGATATGGAGGTTGAATCTTGTAAGTTTCTGAATCGCTAATTTGAGAGGAACTTTCTCTTGATGAGTTGAAAAAAGAATATGGTGATTGTCCCTTTTCGGTTCAATTTGCGATGGAGGTTCGTTCAGCACAATTGGTCCGATTTCTAAAAAGCCAAATCCTAGTTCTTGGAAAGCATTTGTACCTGACAAATGAGGATCGATATCGCCACTTAATCCAATGGGGGAAGAATAAATGGTATGATTCACGGCCCTTTGAAGTTTCGGTGAAGGTTGCATATGTCCCAAAAACCCAATAAGTCCCCGTCCACCAGGAATCGACGCAATTCTACTCATTGATTTATGTATGAACTCTCTGCTTGTTTTCGGACTGAGTTTATCTAGGACGAGCTTTTTTAGTGGATGATACGACCAATCTGGCATAAGCAACACCTTCTGCACTCATTTTGGCTGCCCCTAGCAACCTGATTTATTTTATTCTATCATGTTGATGGACCTCTATCATCCACCTAACAGGAAAAAGCAGGGAAAACCCTGCTGATTTGCTTTGGCTATGCTCTCTGACAGTGTGAAAGATCCTTTGGTAGGGTGTTTGCTGAGTGAGTTTATTCTCTTTAAGGGAATATATCAGTCTTTTATTCTCTCAGGGGGAATAAATTCGGTTCGATATTCCCCTAGAGTGAATATATGATCCATTTTTGGGAATATATCGTCTCTTAGAGGGAATATAAAGTCCCTCTGGGGGAATATATGTTTGAAACTCTTCATTATATTCACCCTAAGGGAATATCAGTTACCCCCACCCCTATAAATCACACAAAATCTATCTATTATACGAAGGAAAAAGCCCCTTAAGGGCCTTTAAAAAGACGCAAAACCGCCTTTTTTGCGTACTCTAAACCCAAAATTGATTAAAAAGGAACAATGTGTTAGGGTATCTTGGCGAAAAGGCTTTCCCATGGATGAGGGTATGTTTAAAACGGATTTGTTGCCCACTGTGCTGAAGATTTTATAAAGATACGCTGCTCTAGCTGAAGCAAGCCGACAATATGTTCCGCAATATCTTCTGCTTGCATAAATTTGTTTGGGTCTCGAGGCTCAGAATCTCGTCCGCGAGTAAACTCTGTATCAACAAGACTTGGTGTAAGCACGCTAACACGAATATTGTGGCGGCGTACTTCTTGCATGAGGGACTCGCTCATTCCAATCACTGCGAATTTGGAGGCACTATAGGCGCTAGAACCCTCTGTGCCTTTTAGGCCAGACATCGAAGATATATTAATGATGTCCCCTTTGTTTTTCTTGATCATTCTTGGTAGTGCTGCTTTGGTGACGTAGACAATTCCCATGACATTGGTGTCCAGGACGTTTTTCCACTCATCCGTTGAAAGCTCCATAAAAGAACCTTTTGCCCCAACACCAGCATTATTAATGAGAATATCAATGCCTCCAAGTTGGTCTTCAATTTTACTGACTGCTTGTTGAACTTCTGTTTCGTTGGCTACATCTGCTGTGGCCATAACAAAGGTTGCCCCAAGTTCATTTAATTCTTTCCGAATTGAATCGAAGCTTGCCTCTGAACGTGCAATTAATCCTAGCTCGACACCTTGCTTCGCAAGCGCCAGCGCGGTTGCCCGTCCAATTCCTCTACTTCCACCTGTAATCAATGCTTTTTTTCCTTTTAATGATTGCATTAGCTTCATCCCTCCATAATAAATACGTTTCCCTCATTCTAACGATTAAGCTTGAGAAGTACAAAACATCTGCAAAGCTCAGGGATTATAGTATTAATATGAAGGGAATTGCCAATGCACAGCCAACTCAAAATACAGATTACCTAGGAAACAAAAAAACGCAAATAAGTACTATTTCCCTGAAGTAAGACTTGCCTCAAACATATCTATGATCGACAAAAAGCGTTCCGCTTCACGGAAGGTGTGATCGGCAAGCAATGGGTGAATATTGCTCTTGATTCTACAAGCTTCAATTAACTCTCTCGCCGTTTTCTTAAAATCACGTAGAGCAACGACGGATACACGATTTTGGTCTAAGAATTGATCTAGGATTGGTGGTGTTTCAGATTGAGGACGCATGGAATCTAAATCAATTGCTTGAAAAACAAGCTGGTCAAAGTCATGACTAAATTCTCTGGCTTGCTCCACTAATTTCCTTTCAGATGGGTCAAGAAGGTGTCCGATAAACTTGGAATGGTCTGCCATGATTTTTAGGAAGAAGACATTTTCCTTAATAATGGCCTCAGGCAAAGGCACGATTCTTCCCTCATTTAATTCTTTTAAGCGGTTCGCAAAATAGGCTGCTTCTCGGCTGATGTGATCAACTAGCAATGGAAAGTTATTGGACTGAATCTCACACCGCAAAACCAATCCCAAGACTTTTCGCTTATAAGCCCAGATGGAAGCAGCTGCCTGATACACATAATTGTTAAAAGTACGGATTGCCTGTGGATCAGAGTTTGAAGAATAACGACTCAGCTGTTCTTCAATTCTCTCAAATAAAGTAATATGTTGTTGCGCTTCCTGAATTAGTTGTGAGTCATTAAAACTGAATCCAAGGCTTAAAAACAAAGCATGTTCCTTCATTATCCTTGACCAAAAACGAATTTCATCAAGCGACCGAGAAACAAACTCATTGGACATTACTTCACCCCTCAAAAGTATTTCCCCAATTAGAGTGTATTCGCATAATGCTTATACAAATTCTTCCATAACGGTTATTATTTTTATAAAAGCATTCTTTAAAGAAGGGTATTCTGATCACAAAAAAAGCCACCAAAAACCTGGTTGCCTGGACCGAAAATTCAACTGAATAAGGACAATTAGGTTAAATGTTTCGTACAATTATGCAAATACAATCCCATGTATTTTCTGCGAATGTTAATGTAATCAACTAGCATTGGATAGTTGTGCTAGTGAACTTTCCTCTTAATGAAGTCTGGAAGAATGACCTAATTATCAGATAAATCCTAATACAAAATTTTGAATTTTATGATACAATTATGAAGCTCTATTTTTTTCTTGTTCACTAAGGGAGTAATTCATCATTGAGCGAGTTATTATGAATCCTAAGATGAGGTGTCATGTTTGTATTACGCAAGGGCTCAGAGGCGACTTTTAGGTTTGTTGTTGTTCGTACCTTTAGTTTCAATTAGAATTGAGGATTTTTCCAAATGGGTGCAATTTGTACAAATAATAGTAGCTTTTTCTATATTAATAGCCATCTTGGTGGAATTTAAGTTTGAAATAGATGAACGTTTTTTAACTTATCAAATTCTGTTCTTTCATTTACCAATTTACAAAAAAAAGGTTCATTATCATGATATAAAAAGTATGAAGTTTAAACGTATCGGCTGGGCAAAGAAATGTGTCATAATAAAAACTGAAAAAGGATTTAATTTTAGAATAGCAAATTTCTATCCAAGAAAAATATATCTTGATTTATCTAATTTCGCTAAAGAAAATGGGATCCCTGTATCAAAGTCTAAGGATTACATTATTTTAGAAAAGTAAAATGGTTGGGGTCATGAACGAACAAGGGGAATGTCAGTGTAAAACTGTCATTCCCTTTATTTATTTTTCGCAGTTTCTATAATATAGAAGTTGAGAATGGTATTGATTGGGATGAAAAAGCCTAAAACGAAAATCCCTAAGCTGCCGAAGAAACCCTGTGTTTGCTTATGAAAGGTATGAACATCTACCTGGTAGAGCACAGCTGTTGCTAAGGACAGAATCAGAACATTGATCATAAAGGAAACCAATAGCCCTAACCATTTATTTCTCTTCTTTTTCCATATCCACATGCTGGTTAGCGTTGAAACAAGGAAGGAGAATAGAATGATGACGAAAAACGGTGCTAACATGAATCCATCCTCCCCTTCTATTTTTTACAACTGGTTGTTATGGGCTTCTTTCTTTTTCTTAATGACTACTAGAACACTTAAAATCAAAAGAACAGAACCTAATACTAAGGAAAGCAATGAAAAGATAAATCTTTCATTCCAATTGTAATAGGCTTGGATAAAACTCATAAAAACGAATAGAACCGAAAAATATAGGTGTAAAGTTGATACATTTTTTAACATATTGAAGACACTCCTTGATGCTAGATTACTATTTTTTATAAACAATCCTTCTACTCCAATAAACTCTTGAATCTTTCAATGACGGCTTCTGTTAAAATTCCTTCACTGTGAAAATGATTGGTGCACACACTTAAAATCATTTCATTTTCCTCGGTCACCTGAATTTCTAGCAAAATCTCATTGATGATGTCTGCTAGCCCTTTTGGTTGATGATACATCGTATTCCATGCACGAACTTGCCATTCTAATTCATTACTTAATGCAGCTTGTTTTAGTTCGTCTGCTGGAACAGGTTCGTTTGCTTGTTCATCTGGCTCTTCATAAACGTCGGTGTATATATACTCAATTGGATTCCGTTCTTCTGTATCGTATGTAAAGCGTTCGTTTCCTACTTTAACCTTCAGTTCATTAGGTCCATACTCTATTTCCCCATTTTCAATACTAATTTTACCATCTAAAGATTGAATCGCGCACGTTACATCCGGGGTTATAAGCCAATAGGATTGATCTGGATTTAGCTGTTCCGTATAAGCTGTTAAGGAGGTTACTTCTAGCTTTTCTTCATCTCTCAAACTCATAAAGAGCCTAGGGCGATAATAATAGCGAGCATCCAAACCTTCCATTTCGATTGTCCATTCATCTTCGGGGCTTTCAAACAAAATTCGGAAGGCAAAGCTTTTATCGGCTTTCTGTAGCTCGTTATAAACCAACCATTGCCCCACCTGAATTGGATGATCGCTTTCTTCGCTAGTAATCTTGTTAAAACTAAAATGAATCAGTGCTTTCGTTGAAAAGCCACCATCTGTGTTGAGATACAAATGGAGAGTGTTTCCCTCTCTTTCAATCCGCTCAATCGTCGAATCATGCAAACTTTCTGCAAAGATTTCCTGAACGCTACTTGGCAAATAGGCCACAGCCTGTTTTGTTTGTTCATAAGCAGCATCTAACACACGCTCAAATTCCCTGTCCCTGGCTCTCATCCATTGTAAATAATCTTCGCGAACTTGTTTTGGCAAAGTAGGCTGATTCAATTGCCCATTTATTACATAGTGCAGGAAACGACTAGGCAAGATCTGAAGGAGTTCATGTTTTACCTCTTCAAGACCGGCTTTCAATCGCCCCTGAAGATCTTCCCCTTCTTCCTCTGCTTCTCTTAACGTGATTTCCCATTCTTCATCCGATTCATGAATTGGCAGGAGATTACATGTTAAAAATGTTTCTTTCGCTTCTTTTGTAAGATTCCACCTCAAGCCAACTCACCTCCTTTTATCTTTTAGTTTTGATTCCGGTCCAAGCACGAGCGGTTAGGCAATTCCTTCGGGTAATTTATTTCAAAGCATACATCCTAATAAAACGTCGCATCTCCAACGTCGACATACATAGCTTTCCCTGTGATGGCATCAATCGCACGGACATGACCCACGGTGGCTGGGAAAGATGGTCCATAGCTTAATGTATAAAGCGCTTGATAGTTTTCATCATATTCACGGACAAATACTAACTCCATCTTGATAAGGTCCTTGTACATTCTTTTCACTTCTTCTTGCGAAATAACTGGCTTACCAGGTAGCTCTTGATAGTAGGCTTCTTCTAAAACATTCAATTGAAAATGATTGACCCTCCCTGAATGCTTTCCAACTCCAATGATGGATACACAATCGTCCACTCGAACACCATTAAAGATAAGATGAAAATAAAATGTGTAATTGTCTTCTAAGCTACTCTCATCTTCTTCTGATTCTTCCTCAAACGATTCCTCAAGTCCCTCGTGATTCTCCTCTTCGAAAAGATGATCATCTTCATCCACATGGTCCTCTAAAACTTCAAGGCGGAACCGTTTATCTGCATCAGGAAAGAGTTTAAACATGACATCCAATGCTTTTTGTTTGGCTTCTTCCATTCCTATTTCGTTGCGATCCTGGTCTACCTGTTCTCCATTTGTCACTTGGAGAAGATGGCCACTTTTCTGACCAAAACAGAGCTTGATGATATGCGCATCGACTTCGTCCATATCGCTGTTCACAGGCCTAGTAGCTTCCCGTAGCGACCAACATTCAATTGTTTTATTTTCTTCCTCGATCACTTCCAGTTGCTTATGTTCAGAGGTTACCCCAATTAATTCATAGAGTTCATCCTTGGGAGCGACCTGAGGAGAAATCGTTTTCCAATCTAGTTCCTCTTTCAAGATATCAGGCTTACCCCCATCCGCTGGGATATCAAAGACGTGTTCATTCACGTTGTAAGATAAATGGATTTGATTGTCCCCATTTTTGAAGACTTCCTTATCAAACTTTGTAATGGTGAGGTCAAAGCTGAGATGTTCCATATATGCTTCAAGCGCTTTTTCTTCAGAGATGATGGTATCGGGATAGATGATTTGATACTCTTCTTTTTCATAAAAAAACTGTTGAATTTGCCCATTTGATGCAACAGACACGGTAAAACCCTCACTATGTAAAAACAGTCCGTATTTTTCGTCTCTTTTCTCATAGGAGATCATATACGGATTATCAAAATCCATAATGGCAGAAAGTTCATATTGGTCTTTTTTATCAGGATGAAAGGTCTCAATAAATTTGTCGGCAACAGAAACTAGCTCCTGCTTTGATAGGTTTCCCGCAACAGCTTCCCCTTCTAAAGAGAAATTTGCTAGCTCCCCTTGTTGATTCAATGTATACATCCCGATTTGTTCATTCGTTTTCTTAGCAAACAATTCATAAACATCATAATCAGCATAGGTTTGAGAAACCTCGACCGGTAGAAATGGTTGTAACAGTTGTAAGATAGATTCCATCTTTTTCTCCTTTTTCGTCACGTTAACCTCTTATAAACATGGCACATGCAGCAGGTTACTTTTGTTTTATTAACATTGCCATTGACATGGATCGTAACCCCTCACTGAGTGAGTTTTAGTCCAAAACAACTACTCAATATAGTAAATAAAATATTTGTTTTGAATCATACTATTATATAGAAAATTAGAATGGAACGATATACATACGTTTTAATGGTGATGTAAATGTGATGAGTTAATGGAGGGTATTTAATGGAAAAGATGAACCATAATGTTGAACTTACTACTTCGGAAATTGCAAACCTTTGGACTCAATATATCAGTGATTCATTATCCATATGTATCCTCACTCATTCAATAGATAAAGCAAAAGATGAAGAAGTGAAGGACATCCTTGTTTTTGCTCTAAAACTTGCTGAATCTCATATTTAAAAGATAACGGAGTTTTTTAATCAAGAAAATTTTCCTATCCCTAAAGGTTTCACGTTAGAAGAGGATGTAAATATGAATGCCCCTGCTCTCTTTACAGACACCTTTATGTTGGTCTATATGCATGTGATGACATTACTTGGATTAACAGGATATGCGGGTGCAGTAGCCACATCCGCTCGCCCTGATCAAATAAAATACTATGTTCAGTGTAATACAGAAACGATGGAATTATACGAACGGATCGCGAAAGTAATGCTGAAAAAAGGCATCTACAGTAAACCTCCTAGAATTAATACTCCAGATGAAGTCGAATTTGTTCATTCCCAGAATTACTTAACTGGCTGGTTTGGGAAAAAACGACCATTAAGTGCGGTTGAAATTAGTGGATTAAGCTTCAATATGGTAAAAATCATTGTAAAAGTTGTTTTAGAAATTGGATTTGGACAAGTCTGCCAATCAAAGGATGTTAAAAAATACTTCCACCGGGGAAAAGAAATCTGTGAAAAACAATTCACTTCCATTAGCTCCATTTTAACAAAAGATGAGTTGGCCTCCCCAGCTTCATGGGTTTCCGAAGTGACAGATTCAACCGTTCCCCCCTACTCTGACAAATTAATGTTAAATCATATTGTCGTGTTGATTTCTTCCGCAGTAGGTTATTATGGAGCGGGTGTATCTGTTTCACAAAGGAGAGACATCGCCCTTGAATACACCCGGTTTATGGCTGAAGTAGGGGTATATGCAGAGGATGGAGCACAACTATTGATCAAACACGGTTGGCTAGAACAACCACCGTTAGCCTCAGACAGAGAAAATTTAGCTATTAAGAAATAGGCTATCCTTTTACCAATACCCAAAATAAAAAATACCATGAAAGATGGTATTTTTTATTTTGGAAGAAACAGCTTTTCAAAAAAAGAGTTGACCTTTTACAAATTCTATTACAATGGATGATGCGATCCGATTGAAAAGATAACAATAAAACGCTCCCACTACTCAATCACACCAGTGCTCTTAAGCGATGCTTTGGCGTTTACTTCAAACGTTACCTTAGGATAAAGTTCTTTCCACTCTTCATATCGTTTATTGTTATTCAGTCTGGTTGCTTTGTATCGTAAACCGAACCCAAGTGGGTCCAATCCTTCCTCTTGGAACATTTTTAAAACTTCTGTCACATCTTTTTTGATGGTTTTACTGGTAACTTCGCTGTAGGTGTGCAATTTACCAGAATCGGTATCCACATCAGCTTCCTGAATGATGCCCACCATCTCGATATCCATTTTTATGATTGGCTTCTGTTTTGAATCGGTATTGATGTCAAAGGTTACTTTTGATGTATCAATCGCAACCGTAAAGTTCAGATCGTCATTTTTCACTCTAACATCGTAACGGTCGGCATGATTCCCCATTAAGTTATAGATGTTCGCTTGTTTTTCATTCAATTCAACTGGTTTTTTATCACTGTTTACGACAATTGCCCGACTCACGTTGATTCTTTTCTTATCTTCACTTGTGTTTAAGACTGGTAGGATGGGATCAATCCCCGTCTCCATCACTCTCCTCCTAAAATCAAACAAATAGCTTGTCACGATGAGCGAGCTTTCGACCCCATTCTGATCAAAAAAGTTAAATAATGCATGGGATCCTGCCATTTCTGATTCAGGCTCCGCTTTTAACACACTCTCGGCAGAGGGTTGCCCAACTCCTACCCAAGAAATCATTTGAATATCTCTTCTTCTTAAGAAAAAATCGATGATTTCCTCTAATTCATGGTGGAGAACTTCTTCCCCAAAGACAATGACCTTTGCATGACCAAAATCTAGTTCTTTATCGGTTTGAGATTTTAAG
>Ga0180215_1001046_pt1 | contig 31537 bp, 24 predicted proteins | sample eDN3rd37CBELigBY_FD_128871 | JGI IMG/M metagenome (GOLD analysis project Ga0180215, IMG submission 128871) | Enriched backyard soil microbial communities from Emeryville, California, USA - eDNA 3rd pass 37_C BE-Lig BY (version 2) (version 2) | ecosystem: Environmental > Terrestrial > Soil >...
CGGACCAGTCCCCCATACGATATGGAAACGAGGCACCGAATTGCCATGCCCATCCGCCAAATAGCCGCCCCGCTCCGCCCAGCCTACAACGGGGAAGAACCGGACGCCCATGCTGTGCAGCCATGCCCGCTTCTCTCCGGATGCAAATTCCACATAAGCCTCCGCCCATTTGCGTCCCCAATAATCCTCATCGTCCTCCCTGTCGAATCCGGCCGAGCCGAACCAATCCTGCAGCGCCAATTCCCTGGAATCTTTAATGCCCAGCCGGCGCTGCTCCGGCGAATCGACGAGAAACAGTCCGCCGAACGACCACCATGCCTGACCGCCCATCGACGCTTCCGGCTCCTGATCGAGCAGCAGCACCTTTTTGCCCGCATCGGCAATTTCGCCCGCCGCCACTAAACCGGCAAGTCCTGCACCAATCACTATCGCGTCAAATTGAAGGTCCATTCTGAATGCCTCCTTAATCGCTTTCTGCCTTTATTTTAACAAAAATAAAACAGCTTCCATATATAGGATTTATACTTTCTTCCCATTATTTAAAGACGCTCAATGACAACAGTTTGCATCCGCTGTAATCGACAGACGTCAGATTGGACCGGTACTCTCATGGCCAACCAGCGCAGCTAGGACGGATGCCGGCAAGACTCCCGGCAAAGCAGATTCAAAAGGTTTCATATATTATAAAGATCCGTTTAGCGTTATAATAATCTTGCGAATACATATGAAGGAGATGGCCTAAAGACAATGAAACAGGAAATTATTTTAAGGTTCACGACCTATGCCAAAATAGATACGCAGTCCAACGACAGCAGCGAGACCTGCCCTTCTACACCAGGACAATGGAACTTGGCAAGACTGCTCGTTGAGGAATTGAAGACGCTTGGCATGGAGGAGGTTACGATCGACGACAATGGCTATGTAATGGCCACCTTGCCTGCCAATACAGACGCGGATATCCCTACGATCGGCTTCCTCGCACATGTCGATACGGCAACCGATTTTACCGGCGCGGGCGTTAATCCGCAAATTGTAGAAAGCTATGACGGACAAGATATCGTCTTGAATGCCGAGCAAGGAATCGTCATTTCCACGGCCGATTTCCCAGAGCTGCCTCGCTACAAAGGGCATACGCTCATTACGACGGACGGCACCACTTTGCTTGGCGCCGACGACAAGGCAGGCATTGCGGAGATTATGACTGCGATGGCCTACCTGATCGCTCATCCTGAGCTGAAGCACGGTAAAATACGAGTAGCGTTTACGCCCGACGAGGAAATTGGCAGAGGACCGCATAAATTCGATGTGGCCGCATTCGGCGCCGATTTCGCTTATACGATGGATGGCGGCCCGCTGGGCGAGCTGCAATATGAAAGCTTCAATGCCGCAGGCGTCCATGTGACGATCAAAGGCAAAAACGTTCATCCCGGAACCGCCAAAAATAAAATGGTCAATTCGGCCAAAATCGCAATGGAGCTGCAGGCAAGCCTGCCAGCCGAGGAAGCGCCAGAATATACGGAAGGCTATGAGGGTTTCTATCATCTGCTCTCGATTAACGGCGACGTGGAGCAAACCCAGCTGCGCTACATTATCCGGGACCATGACCGCGTAAAGTTTGAAGCAAGAAAAGCGGAAATGACTTCGGTCGTCGAGCGGCTTCGCGGCAAATACGGCCAAGAACGCATTGAGCTTGTCATTAAAGATCAATACTACAACATGAGAGAAAAAATCGAGCCTGTCATGGAAATCGTCGACATCGCCAAGCAGGCGATGGCCAATCTCGGCATTACGCCGATCATTGAGCCGATTCGCGGCGGCACGGACGGCTCGCAGCTGTCCTATATGGGCTTGCCTACGCCTAACATTTTTACCGGCGGGGAAAATTATCACGGCCGCTACGAGTATGTATCGGTTGACAATATGGAGCTTGCCGTTAAAACGATCGTCGAAATTGTGCGGCTATACGCCGACAAAAAATAGTTCGCTCGAGCTTTGGGCGGAAGGGACTGTCGAGGAACAGCCTATAAGGAATTCGGCAGCGTTAGAAAAGATGCGAAAGTACAGTTTTTTTTAAAATAGCAAGTGGATGTCCAGGAGAGCCTGCATTAGTGCAGGCTTTTCCGCTGTAATGATAAGAATGGAGCGTTTGGCGCATGAATGCCTGCATTATCGTATCTTTTCATTCGGAATGCTGATTTTCCACAACAAAAGATGTACTTTTGCATCAATTTTCAGACTGTTGAGAAGGTCCCGCTCCACGCCCTCTTAAGCCGTATGATGCCCTCCTCCATCTCCGCTTCGCGAATGCCTCCGAACCCTAAATAGAGGAGCGCCATGCCGCCCCTGTCCTCGCCCGCATGAATGCCGTCATACTGCGGCCCGTATACGCAAACGCCTGCCTCTGAGGCTAGCCGGATAAGCTCGCTTGCAGGCAGTCCCGATCGAACGGCCATTTCGATATGAAGGCCGATGCCGTCGCCTTTCACCTCGGCAAACGGCGACAGCTCGTCCCTAATCAGGTTCATAAGAAGCTGCCGCTTGACTCCGTATTTTTTTCTGATCCGCTTAATATGCCGATACCAGTGCCCTCTCTCCATAAAAATACTCATCGCAAGCTGGTCCATCCGCGAGGGCGGCGTTAACGCAGGCTCTATCGCTGCCAGCCTTGCCGCCATTCTCTGCGGAAGAACCATATAATTCATCCGCAGCGCAGGCGTAAACGCTTTAGAGAAGGTGCCGAAATAAATGACCGCTTCATGCCGATCCGCGCCCTGTAGTGCCGGAACCGGCTTCCCCCGAAATTGAAATTCGCCGTCATAGTCATCTTCTATAATGCAAGCGCCGCTATGGACGGCCCATTGCAGCAGCCTCTCCTTCATCGCGTTGGTTAAAGGCTTGCCGGACGGCCGGTGGGACGGCGTCACATATATAGCCTGCACAGCCAGCGAATCTGTAAGCTGCAGCGCTGACGGATCGGAGACGAACGGTATCGGCGCAAGCTGAAAGCCATGCTGAGCGAACATGCTCCCAACCTGCGCGATGCTGGACTGCTCCACCGCGACTGCCCCAACATTTTGCAGCAGCATCTTAAGCACAAACAAGCTGTAGGAGAACCCCAGCCCGATCACGATTTGCTCCGGCTCGCACTTAACCCCTCTTGATGTAAGCAGGTACTGCGCAATATGGCTGCGCAGCACATATTCGCCTCTCGGATCGCCGTATTCATGCAGAATGCCGTGATGCCGATCCAGCGCTTCTGTCAGCGCTGAGCGCCATGCTTTTGCAGGGAACGATTCATAATCGACGCTTAATAGATTAAAATCAATGATCGGCTCAGCCGCCGGCGAAGTCTCATCGGCCTTTATGCGCGCAGGGCGCAAATGCCGGTCAGCTTCTTGCTTCAAAGAGCGGGATTGGCCCGCGGATGGCTGAACGATAACAAAGCCCGACCTTGGCTTGCTGTATACATAGCCTTCGGCAAGCAGCAGCTGATAAGCATTTTCGACCGTTGATTTGCTCACGCGAAGCTGCTGCTGCGCCGCGCGCACAGAGGGCAGCTTCGTCCCGTCCTGCAGCGTTCCATCCTCAATAAGACTGCGGATATATCGATACACCTTCATATATAACGGGCCTTGTTCACTGTCCTGCAGCACGATATCAATCATGGCGAGCCCCTATCTGACCTCTATTTTTTATACGTTTCTGACTCTTTTAGTCGGGTTAGATCTATCATAACCTATACCTGAACATAAAATCGAGGATGGTGTTGTCATGTTAACAAGAGAGGAAAGGCTGCTGAAACTGGGCATCGCTCTGCCTGCTGTTAGCTCCCCTGCGGCCAATTACGCCAATTACGTCATCGTAAATGGGCTATTATTTGTATCCGGCAAAGGACCAAGCGCGGGAGCCCGCGGCAAGCTGGGGCTCGATTACACGACTGAAGAGGGCTATCAATTCGCCAGATCGGCTGCGATTGAAGTGCTGGCCGTTGTCAAGGAAGCGGCAGGCAGCTTGGATAACGTGAAGCGCGCCGTAAAAGTGCAAGGCTTCGTAAACGCAACGCCCGAATTTTCTGAGCATCATAAAGTGCTCAACGGTTACTCCGATCTAATGAATGAACTGTTCGGAGAGTATGGCGGCCACGCGCGCTCCGTATTTGGCGCCATCTCTCTGCGCGATCAGTTGCCTGTCATCGTTGACGCCATATTTGAGCTGTATCCTGCAGCCGGAGGTGCCGACGCCAATGAAGATGGCCATCATACTGTTTGATGGGATGACGACGCTGGATTTTGCAGGCTTTCATAACGCCGTAACTTGGCTGAAGAAGCTGGGTCATATGGATGAGCTGTCCTGGCATTTCTGCTCGACTAAGCGGGACATCATTGACGACCGAGGAATGGCCATTGCTGTCGATCGGGTCATGCCTGATTTATCGGGCTATGATCTCGTCTTTATACCAGGTGGAATGGCAACCCGTACGCTTATACACGACTCCTCCTTCATGGCTTGGATCGGGACTGCTGCATCTGTGAAATATAAAGTGTCTGTCTGTACCGGAGCGCTCATATTCGGAGCAGCCGGATTCCTCGCCGGGAGGACGATAACGACGAATCCGAATGCCTATGAGCTTCTGGAGCCTTATTGCGGCAAGGTCGAACGAAAGCGGACGGTGCGCGACGGCGATCTGTTCACCGGCGCCGGAATAACAGCCTCCGTCGATCTCGGGCTGTTCTTCGTTGCCTTCATTGCTGGCCGGCAGGCGGCCGCTGAAATCGCTGCGCATATGGACTATCCCTATTACGAGCATAACGAGGCAATCTAGGTACAGACTGGATAACGATTTGCTTTAGGCCAAAGCCCCATCTCTTAAATCTCCGTGCTATAATATGGCTACGAAACTTTGCCAGGCTAAGGAGATTAAGCGATGGGGAAAGCAAACCTGCGAAATGTCGGCATATTCGCGCACGTCGATGCCGGTAAAACAACGACTACCGAGCATCTATTATATGAAAGCGGTCGAATCCGCACGCTGGGCAATGTCGACCGCGGCACCTCGCAGACGGATTGGCTTGACGTGGAACGCGAGCGAGGCATTTCCGTGCGTGCCGCGACTACGATGCTGCAGTGGAAGGGAGTTTCGGTCAATCTTGTCGATACGCCAGGACACTTCGATTTCCTGGCGGAGGTTGAACGCTCCCTGCGGGTAATGGATGGCGCCGTCTTGATCGTATCGGCCGTAGAGGGCGTGCAGGCGCAGACCGAAACGATCTGGCACGCGCTTCGCAAGCTGTCTATACCGACCATTATTTACGTGAACAAAATGGACCGGATCGGCGCAGATGCCGATGCCGTACTTGAAGATATCCACAAACATCTGTCGCCGCTCGCCGTCCCGCTGCAGCTGCCCGGAGGTTCAGCGGATACATTCCAAGGCAGCGCCGACTTGTGGCAGCAGGCATCGGGGCAGCAAGCCGATCCGGATACTCTCGCGCTGGCCCGGGAAGAGCTGATCGAAGCTGTGGCGCAAAGCGATGAGCGGCTGCTGGAGCTCTACATGCAGGAAGGCATGCCACAGGACGCGAGCCGGTTAGCCCCCTGGAAAGAAGAGCTGATTGCGCTGGCGCGGCAATCGATGCTTTTCCCTGTACTATACGGCTCCTCCGCCAAAAGCATCGGCATTCATGAGCTGTTGAACGGCATTATCGATTATTTGCCCGCGCCTGAGAGAGACGCCGGCGCACAGCCGTCGGGTCTTGTGTTCAAAATTGAAAGAGACAAGACGATGGGAAGAATGGCGTACGTACGCCTCTATCAAGGAACGCTGCACAATCGGGATACGATCCGAAATTTGACGCAGCAGGCGGATGAAAAAATAACGCAAATCCGGAAAATGGACGGTCCAAAAGCAGAGGATGTCGGATTGCTGGAGGCAGGCGATATCGCAGCCGTATGCGGGCTAAGCAGTGTTCAAGTCGGCGATGTGCTCGGCAGCGGCGCGGGAATTCCAGAGGAGGCCAAGCTTGCTCTGCCGCTGCTGACCGTACAGGTGCATTGGGCAAGCGAGCAGGACTACCCCCGCGTCGTAGCCGCCTTTCAGGAGCTCGCCGACGAAGATCCGGTGCTCGCGCTGCAGTGGCTGCAGGACGACCGGGAGCTGCATATTAAGGTGATGGGGCTCATTCAGCTTGAAATATTGGAGCGCCTGCTTCTAAGCCGCTTCGGCCTGCAGGTCAGCTTCGGACAGCCCTCCGTTATTTATAAGGAAACGCTGCGCGGATCGGGAGAGGGCTTCGTCGCCTATACGATGCCTAAGCCGTGCTGGGCCATTCTTCGCTTCAAGATGGAGCCGCTGCCGCGCGGCGCCGGGCTTCAATACAGCTCATTAGTGCGCGCCGACGACCTGCTCCCGCAGTATCAGAACGAGGTCGCGAGACGCGTTCCCGAGGCGCTTGCGCAAGGCATGCTGGGCTGGGAGGTCGTCGATCTGCGCATTACGCTCGTTGAGGGCGAGCATCATGTCTGGCATACGCATCCGCTCGACTTCGTCGTCGCTACGCCTATGGGCATTATGGACGGCCTTAATCGAATCGGCACGAAACTGCTGGAGCCTATCCTCCAATTCCGCCTGACGATACCGGAGGAATTCGGCGGCAAGGTGATGAACGACCTTGTCCTAATGCGCGCTGTCTTCGATGCTCCTGTGCTGCACGGCGAGCGAATGACCATTCACGGGCGCATTCCAGTCGCCACCTCGCTCGATTATTCCGTGAAGCTTAGCTCCTTGACCAAAGGACGCGCATCGCTTACTACGCTGTTCCACGGCTATGAGGAGTGCCCGGCTGATGTGCATGCAGAGCGGAAGCGGCGCGGCGTCAATCCGCTGGACACATCAAAGTACATTTTAAGCACGAGAAATGCTCTGTAGCTCCAGCAATCGTCATCAGGCACGTTAATAAAAAAAGAGAAACCCGCTATAAAAACGCGGGTATCTCTACAATCTAAGCGAGCTTCTGCAGAAGCGCTTTATTTTTTCTCCACAACGGCAAAGTAGTTGTCCTCAGCGTCCGCAAAGTTGAATACTTTGCCCATCGGCATTTCCACCAGCTGTCCGACCGTAACGCCTTTTGCCTTAAAATCGTCGTACATCGCTTCAATGTTATCCGCATAAAACATCAGTGACGGCGTCTGCAGATTAACCATTGGCGACATCTTCGCCACGACCGCTTTATCATGCAGCACAATCGCAGTCTCCGCATCTGCGCTTGGCGCGATTTCATACCATTTCATGCCTTCGCCGTTATTCTCCTCCGAACGAACGACAAAGCCGGCTTTCTCTGTCCAGAAGGCGACTGCCTTATCCTGATCATCCACATACAGCATAACTTGTCCGAGCTTGTGAATCATATAGATCCTCCCTTAAAAATAAGCTGATCAAGCTAATGCTAGCATACACTTCTGCTGCTATCCGGCGCAACCGCTCCACATAGCTCCTGCTCATGCCCAAACAAAAAAAGCCGGCTGCGCTGAGCAGCCGGCTTGTTCGATTTCGCTATATTAAGCTTTGTTGGAGGAACCGAATTCACGGATTTTGCCGATAACCGTTGCTTTGATCGCATCGCGGCCAGGAGTCAAAAACTTACGCGGATCGTAAACTTCGCTGTTAGCAGCTAGAACTTCGCGAACAACTTTAGTAAACGAGATTTGGTTCTCCGTATTTACGTTGATCTTAGCTGTACCGAGCGAGATCGATCTTTTAATATGCTCAGTTGGAATGCCTGTGCCGCCATGAAGAACCAATGGAAGCTTGATTGTTTGGCAGATTTCTTCCATTTCTTTGAAGCCAAGCTTCGGCTCGCCTTTGTAAGGGCCGTGAACGCTGCCAAGAGCTGGAGCCAGACAGTCGATGCCCGTACGCTCAACAAGCTCTGCACATTCTTTAGGATCTGCATAGATTACGCCGTCAGCGATTACATCGTCTTCTTGACCGCCGACTGTGCCCAATTCAGCTTCAACCGAAACGCCATGCGCATGCGCGTATTCAACAACTTTAGAAGTTGTAGCTACGTTCTCTTCAAACGGATGATGCGAAGCGTCGATCATAACGGAAGTGAAGCCTGCGTCGATCGCTGCTTTACATTTTTCAAAGCTGGAGCCATGGTCCAAATGGATGGCAACCGGCACTGTAATTTTCATTTCGTCGATTAAAGATTTTACAATTGCAGTTACAACTGTAAAGCCGCCCATGTAGCGCGCAGCGCCTTCGGAAACGCCCAGAATAACCGGGGATTTCTCTTCTTCAGCTGCCGCAAGGATCGCTTGGGTCCATTCAAGGTTGTTGATGTTAAACTGGCCTACTGCATAGCCTTCCTCCAGAGCTTTGTTTAACATCTCTTTCATTGAAACTAATGGCATGTTAAATCCTCCCTCAACATAATTGCGATTTAAAGTCTATATGTAGACTTGTCCATCATACTCCATTTATCCGCAGGATGAAACGTGTTCATCACCAGCAGTGCTACAATCATTTTAATTAAAATATGTGAAAAATACAAACAATCAGCAATAGTTTTTTAAGTAAGGGCTTACATCTGTGACAAACTATTTTTAACCGCCGGACAGTTGAGATATAATGGATAAAACAAAACGTCGGAAAGTAGCGTCGCTATGAAAATTAATGTGCATATCATCGCTCCATATGAATCCATGCTGCTTATTATTAAGGAATGCGTGCCGCTATTCCCGCATTTAAATATTCAATATTCGGTCGGCGACTTAAGGCAAGGGGCGGACATCGCTGCAACAGCCGAGAAACAAGGCGCTGATATTATTATTAGCCGGGGCGGTACCGCGCAATTAATTAAGCAATCGGTTACGGTACCCGTCATCGATATGCAGGTGTCCGGCTATGATATGATTCGTTCCCTTATGCTTGCGAGCAATTTAACGGATAAAACAGCCATCGTCGGCTTCTCCAATATTACGTCAGGGGCTCAAGCCATAATCGACTTGCTGGACCTGCCGATAAAAGTGTTCACGATTCAACACTCCGATGAAGCCGCCCCTCTTATTCTAGAGCTGAGAAGCTTGGATTATAGGCAGATTGTTGGAGACGTTATTACGATTAATACGACTATTGCCTATGGCATGAAGGGCTTTCTCATTCAGTCCGGCAAGGAATCGATTATAAAATCGCTGGAGGATGCAAGCCTCATATACGGCTATCTTCACAATCGTAACGATCTGTCGCTCATCATGGAATCGTATATTCTCAAAGACAAGCGAAATCTTGCCATCTACGACGACGATAATAACAAAATTTACGAGCATTTAACCGATTTTGCGGCGAGTCCGTTAACTGAGGATCAGCTGTCCGTGCTCAACCATGAGCTTCATGCCGACGCGAATGAAATTATCCGGAATTACCCGGCCGATAATGCCATTATCGACGTTAACGGCTCTGTCTGCGACATCCGCCAGAAACGTTATAAAATCTATGCGTTTGAGAAAAATGAAATTCGATTATTCGGTCAAAAAGGGGTAACCGCCCATACCGATATCGAGGCCGAGCCGCTTGCGGCTGCTTCCAGATCGATCAGCGTCATACTGGACCATATCAGCTCGCTATACCATAGGAATGAACCGATTTGGCTGCAGGGCGACAAAGGCAGCGGCAAAGATTTTGTGACGAAATATATTCATCAGCAGCTGTCGCCTGAAGGCATTTTGCTAACCATTGACTTTAGCCAGTTCAATATCCATCATTTGAGCAAAATTCCGTTAACGAACGTAAGCACAATCCGGCTGCTTCACATTGATTCGGTACAGGAGCTGGAGAAGCTGACTGCCTTCATGAAAGACTGCCGCAATCAAGGCATCCGGCTATTCGTTATTACGGAAGGGCAAGCGGCAAATGACAGGCTTCAGCCACATAAAATAAGCAAAATCATGATGCCCGTCCTTGCGGAACGGCTCGACGATATTCAGCCGCTAACCCAGTATTTTCTATCTTACTATCATCAGCAATATGGTACGACTGCCGTGAAAATAAAGGACGATGCCTTGCACGCATTAGAGCAAAACGCCTCTCATATGAACATTGATGACCTGAAAAATTTGATTAAGCAGAGCGCCTTGAACGAGAAAGAATATGTCATTGGACTGAAAACGATTGAAAAGGTGCTTTCCATACAACAAACAAAGCCATTCAATCAGCTGCCAAAAGGGACGCTCAAGGATATTGAAAAAGAAGTCATAAAAATGGTGCTCTTGGAGGAAAATAACAACCAGTCCAGGGCAGCCGAACGATTAGGAATCAATAGAGCAACGTTATGGCGTAAACTTAAGGAGTAAACCCTTTGAGTTTACGCTTTTTTATCTAACATAACGGCATTCGGCGCGGGCTCCGGCAGGAGCTTTTCTTTTTACCCAATGTGTTGCATTTTTAAACACTATACTTTTATATAAGATTTTCCTCTAAAAAAGTGTTGCTTTTATAAACAATTTATTTTAGTATTGTTCATGTAAACGCTTTATAATATCACATTTTGCAACAGGGAGTTGTGTCGTAATGAAAATAAAAAGAACGCTGGATCGCATTCCCGGCGGCATGATGGTCGTTCCTTTGCTGCTGGCAGCAACGATTAATACGTTTTTCCCCAATTTATTAAGAATTGGCGGCTTTACGGAAGCGCTGTTCGTTAACAGCTCCAGCGCACTGATTGCGCTATTCCTTTTGATCGCAGGAACGCAAATTACATTTAAAACAGCCGGCGCCTCTGTCGGCAAAGGCGTAACGCTGCTCGTCTTCAAATGGGTGCTTGGCTCCATGGTCGGCCTGCTCGCTTTCTGGCTTGCAGACGAGAACGGATTATTTCTTGGACTGGCTCCGCTCGCCATTATTGCGGCAATGACCAATTCCAACGGCGGACTGTATATCGCGCTAGCCGGCCAATACGGTAAGGAAGACGATAAAGCAGCGTATCCGTTTCTCGCGCTTAGTGACGGTCCGTTTCTGACGATGGTCGCGCTTGCGATCTTCGGAACGATGGGCTTCGCTAACGGCATGTTCTCGCCGATGTCCTTCGTAGCGGTTCTGCTTCCGCTCTTAATCGGCATTCTTATCGGCAACCTGGACCCTGAGATGGGTGAATTTTTGAACAAAGGCAGCGATAAGCTGGTTCCATTTTTCGCTTTCGCACTCGGCATGGGCATTAACTTCAGCTCGATCATCAAAGGCGGACTAAGCGGCATTCTGCTCGGCGTCCTTACCGTTCTATTGACAGGCGGCATCGGTTACTTTATTTTCAAAGCGATCGGCTGGAATCCGATAGTCGGCACCTCGGAAGGCTCGACTGCCGGCAACGCGGTAGGCACACCCGCCGCCATTGCCGCAGCTAACGCATCCTTTGCTCCAATCGCCGAGCTGGCGACGGTTCAAGTTGCTGCCAGTGTCGTAACAACCGCCATATTGCTTCCGATCTTCATCGGCTTCTTAGCCAAGCGCTTAGAGAAGCAAGGCGGAGTAGCTAAATATAATGAAAGGCCATCTTAAGAAGAGAGTTTTACTCTCTTCTTCTCGAATTTTATTGGACTTGCCCGCAAGGAGGACATAACGAATGAAATTAGCTATTATTGCAGACGATTTAACCGGCGCTAACGACAGCGGCGTCCAATTGGCGCGACACGGCATGAAGACGACCGTCTTATTTGATTTTGATGAAGCGAGCGTCGATCATTATGAAGCTGTCGTATTCGATACAGACAGCCGTTCCATTGATCAGCAGGCCGCTTATTCAAAGGTTAAACAGGCTGCCGAGTTTCTGCACCGAGCAGGGTTTACGCATATATTTAAAAAGCTTGATTCTACGATGCGCGGCAATATCGGAGCTGAAATTGACGCTATTTACGATGTTTTAAAACCGGATTTCGTCATGATTGCGCCCGGCTACCCTAAAAACAAGCGGACGATTGAGCATTCTACCGTCTATTTAAACGGTATCCCGCTTGGAGAAACGGAAATTTCGAGAGACCCTAAAACGCCGGTAAAGCTGTCTTATTTGCCGGAGCTCTTAAAGGAACAGACTCAGCAGCCTGTCGGTACCATTACTATTGATGATCTCCGGCTAGGAGAAGCGCATATACACGCAAAGCTTGCCGAATTTCACAGCAAAAAAATAGCCTACCTCGTCGTCGATTCGATTGAGGTGGCGCACTTGGAGCAAATATTAAGCTGTACGAAGGCTTTATCTTATACATTTGCATGGGTTGGCTCGGCGGGCATCGCCAACTACCTTCCCGCCTACTTTGAAATAGCCGAAAAGAATACGAAGCTCTCTATCCCAGCCAATTCCGGGCCGATTCTGACGATGGTCGGCAGCGTCAACAAAAACTCCAGAGCGCAGCTGAAGCGTTTGCTGGAGCGCTCGGACGTTTATGCCGTCGCTTTTGAATCATACAAAGCGGTTGCTGATGAAGCATCGCGCAGCAGCGAGATTGACAAGGTCTACAGAGAAGCACAGCAAAAAGCCGATGAAGGGCATGACGTCGTCATTTATTCGACCGGCGAGCCGGCCGATATCGAGAAGGCTTGGCAAGCTGGCGAAGCGAACGGGCTGGGACATACGGAAATAAGCAATTCCATTGTGCAGGCGCTTGGAGAGATTGGCGCTAGACTGCTGGATACCGGCGTCTTTAAAGGGGTATCGATGACCGGCGGAGATACAGCTAAGCAAATTTGCAGCCTATGGAATATTAAAGGCTTTGAGCTGCTCGACGAGCTGGAGATCGGCGTTCCTATATCCAGATTTTTGGGCAAGGAACATCTGTATGTCATCACAAAGGCCGGCGGTTTCGGCTCGGACGATGTGTTCAGCAACGCGATGAATAAATTGAAAGGGGCGCGCGCCTAATGAAACCAGTAATCGGAATTACGATGGGCGATGCTGCGGGCATCGGACCTGAAATTATTGTGAAAGCATTGAATCATATAGAGGTTTATGATAACTGCAGGCCTCTTGTTATTGGCGATGCAAAGATTTTAAGAAGAACGCTGCCGATTGTCAGCTCCAATCTTGTCATCCATGCTATCAAAGAGCCAGCTGATGCGAAGTACGAATACGGCACGATCGATGTCATCGATTTGGATCTCGTGCCAGCCGACCTGCCATATGGCAAGGTGTCCGCAGCGGCGGGAGACGCAGCGTTCCAATTTTTAGCTAAATCGATTGAGCTTGCGAAGAACAAACAGATCGATTCCATTTGCACAGCGCCGCTCAATAAAGAAGCGCTTCATCTTGGCGGGCATTTGTATCCCGGCCATACTGAAATTTTAGCGGACCTGACGGATACAGAAGATTTTTCGATGATGCTGACAACGCCTAATCTGCGGGTTATCCACTTAACGACGCATATGGGGCTAATCGCCGCTATCGAAAGCATTAACCCTGAGCGGACGTACAAAGTCGTTAAGCTGGCCCATGATACGCTGACCAAAGCCGGCTTCGAGCAGCCGAAAATCGCCGTATGCGGCATTAACCCCCATGCGGGAGAGAACGGCCTGTTCGGCAATGGCGAAGAAGAGGAAAAGCTGCAGCCGGGCATCGAGCGGGCGCAAGCCGAAGGCATTAATGTTACCGGCCCGCTCCCTGCCGACACGCTGTTCTTCCGTGCCGGAAGAGGCGACTTCGACATCGTCGTTGCCTGCTATCATGACCAGGGGCATGCTCCGATCAAGGTGATGGGCATCGAGGAAGGCGTCAACATTACGGTCGGGCTGAAGGGCGGCATCATTCGAACGTCTGTCGACCACGGCACAGCCTTTGATATTGCCGGCAAAAACATTGCCGATGATAAAAGCATGCTGGCGGCTCTTCGTTCCGCTATCGAGCTGGCTCCAAAGCGCTAAAGAATACATGCGCCGCGTTATTCATCTGAGTAACGGGGCGCTTTTTCATGCGTGCCGCAGAATTGTCAGCGCTTCACCCATTACTTATGTTAATATATGGTTGTCTTTCATTTTCCATAGCATTGGAGGCGCTTTTCAATGAGTCTTGAACAATTCGAGGACGGCTATTTTGGCGAATTCGGAGGCAGCTTCATCCCTCCTGAACTGCAAGAAGCCATGGATTACTTAAACGCGCAGTTCAACAAATACAAGGACGATCCGGAATTTAACGAAGAGCTGCGCTACTATTTGCGCGAGTATGTCGGCCGTGAAAACCCGCTGACGTTCGCGAAGCAAATTACAGAGGCTTGGGGCGGAGCGAAAATTTATTTGAAGCGCGAGGACTTGAACCATACCGGCGCGCACAAAATCAACAATGTCGTAGGTCAAATTTTGCTCGCTAAACGAATGGGCGCCAAGCGGGTTATCGCCGAGACCGGCGCCGGCCAGCACGGCGTTGCGACAGCGACGGCCTGCGCTATGTTCGACATGGAATGCGTCATCTATATGGGCGCCGAGGATACGCGCCGCCAGGCGCTAAACGTATTTCGCATGGAGCTGCTGGGCGCTAAAGTCGTGCCCGTCGAGAAAGGACAAGGCCGCCTGAAGGATGCCGTCGACGAAGCTCTGAATGATCTAGTTATGAATTATAAAAATACGTTCTATCTGCTCGGATCAGCGGTAGGGCCGCATCCGTTCCCGACGATGGTCAAGCATTTCCAATCGATCATTAGCGAGGAGTCCAAACGCCAAATAGTGGAGAAGGAAGGACGGCTTCCTGATGTCGTGATGGCCTGCGTAGGCGGTGGCAGCAATGCGATCGGCGCATTCGCCCACTACTTGGACGAGCCTTCCGTCCGGCTGATCGGCGTAGAGCCGGCGCTGGCTCCGACGCTGACCGAAGGTGTGCCAAGCATTATCCACGGCTTTAAATGTCTGGTGCTGCTCGACGAGGAGGGCAATCCGAAGCCGACTTACTCCATTGCCGCAGGCTTGGATTACCCGGGCATCGGCCCCGAGCATAGCCATCTCAAAGTATCCGGACGGGCGGAATACGTTACCGTCAGCAATGAAGAAGTATTGGCGGCATTCCAGGAGCTCTCCCGTACAGAGGGCATCATTCCTGCGCTGGAAAGCGCGCATGCCGTCGCCCATGCCAAGAAGCTCGCACCAACGATGGGCAAGGATCAAATCATCATCATTAACCTGTCGGGCCGCGGCGACAAAGACGTCGAGCAAGTGTTCCATATGCTTAATAAGTAATACTATACGAATAAAGGGCGTCCGCGAGGATGCCCTTTATTATTTCCATATTCTTTTCAGCTGCATAAACTCCTGCACATAGCCCCAAACCGATATAGGGCTCATAATCATTTGATAAATAAGGACATAGAGGATGAAGCCCAATCCGTTTTTGCGGATTTTCAGATTAAGCGATTTGAAGACGTTGCGCTGGTAACGGTAGAGAATATAGTTTTGCAGCAGCGTAAGCGGCAGCACGAATAGCGTCATCGGCCCTACAATCCAGTAGTATCCGAACAAAGCGAGCACCAGCCCCGGCAGCCAAACTAACGTATACACGAAATCCAGATAAGGCATAATCAAATTACACCCCGTCAAATAACGGACATAAGGAATCGGCTGCTGCCAAGGCTTAATAATCTTGAGCGCTTCGATCATCCCTCTCGCCCAGCGATTGCGCTGTCTGACAAAATGAGTGAACTTCTCCGGCACCTCGGTGAAGGCGACGGCAGTCGGTTCAAAATATACTTTTCGATTACGCCCTAAAAATCTCCACGTCAGCACAATGTCCTCGCCAATCGCATCCGGCCAGCCTCCCGCCTCTCGGACAGCATCCGTCTTGTACAAGGAGTACGCTCCCTGCGCGACCAGCGTCCCTTGAAACAGCCCCTGCAATCGCTTAATGCTTGCGATGCCGAGGAAATAGTCCCACTCCTGCATTTTGGCAAGCAGATTGCCGCGGCTATTGCGAACGAGAACGGCGCCAGCTACTGCGCATACATCGCTAGGCGCTGTCAGCATGCGCGACACGATAAATCGAATCGCCGATTTGTGGAGCAGCGTATCCGCATCCAGCGTAATCATAAGCTCCGTTCCAACCTGCGGCAGCGCGGCGTTTAGCGCATGGTTTTTGCCGGGTGCCGGCTCCTGTATAACCTCGACAGGAATGTTACAGTATCTGCCCGCCTCTTTGGCGGCCTCTGCCGTTAAATCGGTTGAATTGTTGTCTATAACGATCACGCGCAAGTCGCCTTCATAATCCTGCTTCGCAATATAATGAATCGTTTCGTCGATTGCCTGCTCTTCATTATGGCAGGCGATCAGCACCGTAATCGGCTCCTTCGGCTGCGTTGTAATGAGCGACGGCTGCCTGTCGATCAGCAGGCTGGTAACCAAAAAGGCGTTCATATACCCCGGAATATAAGAAATGCCCGCAATTATGAGGACGGCACCGGCTATCGTAACGATTTCACCCAGATCGCGCACCCAAGGGACAGACAACCATATGGACAAGCCTGCCCATAGCAGCGCCGCAGCGTGACTAAATATGAACTTATGCTTAACCGGAACGTATCGCTTCTTCCTTCTCTCTCTATCCAACAAAGGTGTTGTTTGCAATTCAGGCGATGCCATATCTACCAACCTTGTCTTCTGAATGATTGCAAAAAATCTAGTCATACTGTATCACAATTTACAAATAACAATCACGATGTACAATATGCCAATTCTTATGCCGACGATTCATATAATCGCTTCAAAAGAAAAGAACCGCAATCTTCTGTGATTGCGGTTCTTCCACTATTATTGTCGGCTCTGATAAGCAGCAATCAACCGGCGAAGGCTCGCTTCTTTATCCGAAATGTAGCGGTCTACATAGTCATTGCCGTTCCTTGCATTAAACGCAGCCGATAGCGAGCTGATTTCGTTATCCAGCCACTCCATCGTAACCGTATCCGATTCTAGCAGTGTTTTCCTCCGTTTGGCTTGGCTCCATTGCTGGAGGAAGAGGCGTACGGACAGCAAATATTTGAACCGGTCCCATGGCACCTTGCATTCCAAGCCTAATCGAATCGTTCGCTCATACAGCTTCACAGCCTTCTTCATATCCGTTACTACGAAAAATTCCATGAATACGCCGTACTCATCTAAATATTCCGGTCCCTGCAGCTTTCGGAAAGCCTTGCCCGCAATGCTGACGGCTTGCTCGTATTCGCCCAGTTTCAGCAGCGGGCCAATCATATGGCTGTACGTATTTTGTGGCACCGAGCGACAGGATACTTTTCCGTCCAGTATCGGCTTTATCGCCTGCATCCCTCTTTTGTTGTGATTAAGCGCAAAATAATATTGACCGAATAAATTTTGCTCGCAGGCTTTGCAATCCGACAACTGGTCCCTCTTCTCTGCCTTCCATTTCTGATAATAGTCCGCCGCCTCTTGCGTTTTGCCTTGCGATAGCATGAGTCTTACTTTCTGCTGGTAATAAGGCCTGATCGAATAGCCGTACTTTAAGCATTTCTCCCTGAAATCGTCGAACACCCTCTCGATTTGCTCCACGCTGAACTGTGGAAACCGCCATATTTGATTAAGAATCCATTTATAATGCCACATAATCATAAAGTTGGAATACTGGTCAGGCTGCTTCTCGAATTTGGACAAGCACCACGAGAAGGAAATAAACATTCGTTCCGAACAGCCGCATTCCAGGCAAGCAGATGTATAATCCATCCTAACGTCGTAGGCGTTTTCCTCCGTCATATACTTGTCGGCAATGCGAATCATTTCCTCCATTAAAGCCAGCTTCTGCTTGCCGTTAGGCATACTCCACGTTTCGCGTTGTAATCCGTCGTAACGATCCTTCATTCGCGCGCTTCACCCGCCTGATTCAATCCCAAATTCATAAAGTGAAGCAAGGAAGCATTCATCAGCTTTAATTCCTCTGCGCTCATCGTATGATTGCCCAGCAGCAGCGCTTGGGTGTAGAACAGCTCGATACAAGCCTTCTGAAGCTCCGGATCGCCTGAAGCGATCGCTTTGCGGACATTGGGATTGTTGTAATTGTAACAAAGCCGCGCAAACGGCTCCTCATACAGCTCTGTTCGAATCACATGCACGATGTCAGCGAACAGGGCATTAGACTCCGCCTCGCTTTCCTCCGCCAGCTTAAAAAAGTTGACCTCCTGGTTCGTATTGTAAAGCACGGAAAGATCAGCCGGCTCAAACCATCGGATGAGGCTTTGGCATTGAAATTTGCTTAGAAGCCGGTCGGACAGCTCCAGAAATGCTGCCGTCTCCATCTGCTCCATCGGATTAAGCCGCTCGAAGCGCTGGGAAAACTCCAATATGTCGAGAACCGAGACTTGGATATGATCCCATACGCCCGTTATTTTACGAATCAGCTCGAAATCGTGCACATAGCCGCCATTAATGACCATGACGTTTTGGGCTTTTGCCACTCTGGCAATTTGCCTGAACTCATCCAGCGAAGGCGTAATTATAATAGAAGAATACTGGCTAACGATCGACGCCATATCCATGTCGCCAAACGATGTCTCAAAGGTCAAATGCGGAATGAACAGCTCATACAAATCTTCATCCTCGACGGCCATCGCTTTAATAGAAGCATAGTGAACGAGGATGATCCGCTTGAACAGCTCGTTATTCTGCTGAGCCAAAGCGAGCAAATATTGCTTGATGCAATCGCCTAGCTCGTCTCTCACAACATAAAACAGATCGTTTTCCTGAAAGGATTCCCTAGAGGCAGTCGGCTTCAGGCTGTCTGTGTTAATAATTCCGTTAACGAAGAACGCCCATGCGGGAAAAATATTGTTCATCTTGTCGGAGAGCAGCATGTTTTTCAAATAAACTTTGTGCTTCTTCTCTTCCTGCAAGCTGACCGGATACGGAAGGACGTAGGCAACCCCTTCAACTCCGCCTACAGCCGAACGCAAAGGAATAATGTCCATGGGCTTGTTGTACGTCGTTTTCTCCAAATACGACAGAGCCTCGTCTTTCCCCATCCTCCATGGAGGAATTGTCTCATTCACCCGATCCTCGTAATGCTCATCTATGATATAGATGGGTGTGGATAAAAACTCCCCATACCCTCTAAGCAGCTCCTCCACCCGATAAAACTGGAAATATTCCTCGAACTCCGGCTTCGCTTTTATGTACACCGTCGTTCCGATCGCCACTTGCTTTGTAAGCTTCTTAATTTGATAGGTTCCATCAGGCTTGCCGCGCCACTCGAGTGAATCTCCTTCCAGAGCGGAACGGGTAATCAATACGATTTCGTCGCTAACGACGAAGCAGGACAAAAGCCCGACGCCGAACTGCCCGATAAAATCGTCGGACGAGTCCAAATTGTCCTTCTTGGTCGTACTGCCGATTCTAGCGAGAAATTGTTCAATCTCGGACGCCGTTAAGCCGCAGCCGTTATCTTGAAAAGACAGCGTATAGTTAGAAAACAGTTCAACCTTGATCATTTCATTGAACGTATGGCCCAGCTGTTTTCTCGCGGTAATGGCATCGACGCCATTTTGCAGCAATTCCCTGATGAAGACACCTGGATCCGAATACAAATGGTTCGATAGCAGATCGATAATCCCTTGCAGATTGACCTGAAAATTACTACTGTTGTTCATTATTCACCTCTATTAATCTTCATGTTGAAAAACTGGGATAAATATCTCATATGGCACAATATTACCACAGGATCAGAGACGTGTAATGCGATAGGCATAAAAAGCAAAAAAGTTGTGAATGACAGTAACGTCATGCACAACTTTTTTTAGGAAATTAAACGGTTATCCCGGCGATTAGTACGCCGTCCAGCCGCCGTCAATAGCGATGACTTGACCATTCACGAAGCTCGATTCATCGGAGCCGAGGAACAGCGCCAATTGCGCAATTTCTTCAGGCTGGCCCGCACGCGGGTTGATCGCCATGCCCAGCTGTTGACGGGACGCGCCGAAATGATTGATGTTAGTCATTGAGGATGAAATATTCGTAATGACCGCGCCAGGCGCAATGCCGTTGCAGCGAATATTGTTGGCTGCATACATAAAGCCTGTATTTTTCGTCAATCCTACGACCGCATGCTTGGAAGCGGTGTAAGCCGCGCCGGCGCGCGCGCCGAACAAGCCGCCAGCCGAAATGTTGTTTACAATCGTGCCATGGCCTTGCTCTAAGAAAAGGGCGACCGCCAAACGCATGGCGCGCATAACCGCTGTCGTATTAACCGCGAACACCTTCTCCCACCGTTCGTCAGACACATCGCCTACAGGCTCCATGCCGTCCATAATGCCTGCATTGTTCACTAATATATCCAGCTTGCCGAAAGCTTGCTTCGTCTCGTCAAACAGACGCTTTACATCTTCCTCGGAAGCGACATTCGTTTGAACGGCAACCGCCTCGCCGCCCCTTTCTTTAATGACGTTCACAACCGCTTGAGCGCCATCCAAATTGATATCGGAAACGACCACTTTAGCTCCTTCGCTTGCGTACAGCTCCGCAATCGCCTTTCCCATTCCTGACGCCGCGCCTGTCACGATAGCTGTTTTGCCTTGTAATCTCATCTATATTCCTCCTATATATTTATTGTACAATTGTTCAATAAAATTATATACTACCGTTGAAATCGCTTGCAATATACAGAAATAAGAGCAATTGTTCAATATCTAACAGACTTCAGCCAAACTGTTGATTAAGAGGGGTGGAAAATGAATACAAACGATCTTCGCGTCGTGAAAACGAAGCAAGCTCTGCATAGCGCTTTAATCGAATTGCTAAAAGTAAAACCGCTTGAGTCGATTTCCATATCGGAGCTATGCCGCTTGGCCAATGTGAATCGCGGCACCTTCTATTTCCATTACGAGCAGAAGGAAGCGCTGTTCGAGGAATATTTTGAAGAACTGATGAAGGATTTGGAGGATTCCTATTATGAGCCGTACCGTCACGCCCCAGTTCTTCATACCAGTTCAATCGACCCGACTACGATACGCATTTTTCATCATATCGGCAAGCACAAGGAGTTTTATAAAATCGTATTTTCCAAAAAAGCTTCGCTCGCTTATTATTATTTGTTCTTCGAGAAAATAAAGGGCTTGCTGGAAGCCAATTTTCAGCATTATAAGCATGATGGCGCTATCGATGTGCCGCTGTTCGTCGCTTATCAGGCGAACGCGATTGCCGGGATGATTATGCAGTGGAGCGCAGACGGTTTCACTCACAGCGCTGAATATATGAACGGCCAGCTCGTCCAATTTCTAAAGGCTTTAATGGAGGGCGGCGCCAAGCTGCTGCAAAATCCGCTTGAATAAAGCTGCCGATTTAAGCTATACTAAATTAAATATTGAGATTATGCCTGTGAAGAGAATCCAACTCGGAGGCGTTTTCGTCAAGGGGAATTAAGCTTCCCCCTAAGCTAACCGGGCCCGCCCGTTACCGCGGAACTAAGTGGATTGAACAGACTTGCTGTTCAATCAATTTGGGTGGCACCGCGAGATAAGCGCTCTTCGTCCCAACTGGACATAGAGCGCTTTTTATTATTTTTCTGAAGAAAAGGAGTGCGGTGCCATGCTGGACATCAAATGGATTAGGCAAAACAGCGAACGGGTGCAGACTGTCGCGGATCAAAAGGGGATCACCCTATCCGTCACGGAGCTGCTGGAATGGGATGACAAAAGGCGGATGCTGCAGCAGGAGACCGAGCAGCTTCGGCAGGACCGGAATCGTCTGGCCCAATATATTAATGACAAGTATAAGGAAAGCGCCCTTGAAGAGGCCGAGCAGGAAAAGCGTATGGTGAAGGAAATCAACAGCCGATTGAACCTTTTGGAGCCTGAGCTTAGAGACGCTGAGGCGAAATTCAAAGCGCAGATGCTGCTCGTCCCTAACATCGTTTCGCCGGATATGCCGGTCGGCAAGTCCGATTTGGACAATGTAGAAATAAAACGGACAGGAGAGCCTCCCGAATTCGGCTTCGAGCCTAAAGATCATGTAACGCTCGGCCAGCTTCATAAGCTGCTCGATATTCCTCGCGGCGTCAAGACAGCCGGCACGAGAAATTATTATTTGACAGGCATCGGCGTTGCTCTGCACCGGGCGGTGCAGCAGCTCGCTCTTGACCTGCTAGCCAATAAAGGCTTTACTCTGCTTGAAGTGCCTTTAATGGTTCGTACGGAGGCGATGCTGAATACCGGCTTCTTCCCGACAGGGCAAGAGCAAACGTTCCAGATTGGCGAAGAAGACAAATGGCTGGCCGGCACATCCGAGGTTCCGCTCATTTCGTATTACGACAATGAGATTGTTGACGTCGCCAAGCCGATTAAGCTTGCCGCCGCTTCGCTCTGCTTCCGCAAGGAGGTAGGAGCAGCAGGCCGGGATGTTCACGGCTTATACCGCGTCCATCAATTTGCAAAGGTGGAGCAGGTTATTATTTGCGAAGGCAGCCTGGAGCAATCGGAGGAGCTGTTTCAGGAAATTACGAAAAATGCGGAGGAAATTCTCCAGCTGCTGGAGCTCCCGTACCGCATGATGGCGGTCTGCACCGGCGATATGTCGCAAAAAACATACAAGCAGCTGGACATCGAAACTTGGATGCCAAGCCGGCAGGCCTATGGCGAGACGCATTCGTCGTCCAATCTTCTTGATTTCCAGGCGAGGCGCTCCAACATAAAATACCGGGATGCCAGCGGCAAAGCGCGATATTGTTATACGCTCAATAATACGGCAATCGCTTCGCCGCGCATATTAATTCCGCTGCTTGAGAACCATCAAGAGGAGGACGGATCGATTCGCATACCGAACGCCCTGCGCAAATATATGAACGGATTGGAACGGCTGCAGCTTGTGAACGAGGAACAGTAAATGACGATATAGAAAAGGGGTGCAAAACAAGCAGCGACAGGATGTCGAGAACCCCCCATTTTTTCGTAGGAAATGGGGCATCAGACCGTTGATGCAGATTGGTTCTCGAGATGTTCTGTATAGTCTGAAAATTAATGCAGTAGTGCATCTTTAATTTTGTAAGATCAACGATTACGATGAAAGAGATGCGATAATGCAGGAATTAGCGCGCTAAATGATCAGTTGTTACCATTACTGGGGAAAAGCCTGCACGACCGCAGGCTTTCCTAGATATTCGTTTGCTATATTCAAAAAAGACTGTACTTATGCATCCTTTTTATAAATTGCCACTTTTCTTATAATCCCCCGATAAACTAAGGCTGCCAAATGGGCAGCCTTAGTTTATTATCTTATTCCAGCGTTTATTGCAGCTTTGCCGAAATTGATTTCAAAAAAAGAGTACCGGACATCGTTAGAGTAAGCTTTTCCTTGGCGCAGAGGTTCTTTTGCACATAGATGAGCAGGTTATCGACCTTCATTTCATTATATTGCTCTATCGCTTTAGGCTTGCCCGGAACTGCTATTACATCCTGAACTCCCGGGGCGCAGCAGCCCTTCACTTCCAGCATCTTAACCGTCAGCTCATTGCCCTTGGCTTCAATCCATTTCCTCGACTCGTGATCAAGCTCTACATGCATCTCATATCCCCCTCTTCTAGCTGTCACTTTCAGTATAGTGGGGAGAATGCTCGCATACAAAGCGCCGTGCGACACGCTTTTCAGGCAATATATGGTCAATTTATCAATTATTTGCGATATAATGTTTTTGTATCTGCAGTTCAGTCGCGCAGACTCTAAATTTCATGACGGAGGTTATGACCAGTGAATAATAAAGCTCGCACAATGACAAAAGCAGAAGCAATGGACAAGCTTATGGATGCTTGCGATAAGGCTGGAAGCAATGATGTGCTGGATGCGATCCGGCAGGCGTTTCAACTGGATTTGGAATCGGTTCAAGGCTTGCCCGCTCGGCCCCGCGAAGCATTGGACGCTTACTTGAACAGTGCCGGCGGCGAAGCGACAGGCGCAAGCATCCGCGCCTTGATCAATGAAGCGTTCGGCATTAATTTAGATGCCTTGTCTGCGCTGGCAGGCGGTAAAATCTCCATCTTTTCAAAAAATCAGTGGATGCTTCAGGATGAGGAGGATCTGTTCGCCGTACTTACGGGAATCGGCGATATCGATGTGCGGATCGTTCCGACGGATTATTATGCCAGGCAGACAGGCTCCGCAGAGCTGCCTGCCGATTTAGTCCGCGCGCTGTCCCTGCTAGGATACTCGCACGAAGCGAGCATAGGCGGCTGCTACTATGCCGATCCTGACGGCAAGCCTGTTGCCGACGCCTTTAAAGGACAGACGATGAACGCGATCCGAACGGTCATCCAGCAGTCTTATTCCCGCTTCTAGCATGCGGCCTACTTGCCAAAGGACGATAAAAACTTAACGCGGTCTCCCATTGGAGGATTGTTATTGTCCTTCAAAGCGACCTCCAAAATAGCCGGTCCCCCTGCATTCATCAATTGGTCAACGATGTCCGAACGAAGGTCATCCATGCCGTTCACTCTAAAGCTTGGAATACCCATTGCGGCCGCCATCTCCGAAATATTGACCGCCTCCTGCTCGAAGGCCGGATGGGTCCTCTTAAATTGCAGCGCATGGCCGTGATAGACCATGCCTAAGCGGGCATTGTTCATAATGATAAACAGAATAGGGAGCCCCTTTTCCTTGGCCGTCAATATTTCCATCCCGTGCATGAAGAAGCAGCCGTCGCCTGTTATACATACGACGGGCCGGTCAGGCTCTGCCAGCTTGGAGCCGATAGCCGAGCCGATTCCGACGCCCATTGCGCCAAAATGAACATTGATATTATAGGAATCGTAATCAAGCACCCGCATGTGATGAATGACATAGGACATAAATTCGCCGATATCAACCGTATAGCGCGTCGATGTCGGCAGCAGCCTTTGAAGCTCGAGCAGCACATTTTTTGTATTGTACTCCGCTTCCTCATCCTTGACGGCCTCTTCCTCATCGTACATATTTTCCGACGACCCGAGATGGATGATGCCCCTCGACAAGCCAAGCACGCGCAATTCCTCGATCAGCATCAATAGGCTCAGCCCGATATCGCCCAGCACAGGAATGTCGATGGCATACTTCCGGTTGAACACCGATTTGTCAAAATCAAGCTGTACGGTGAGCCGCCCCTCCGCCAAATTTTGATTGTAATTGTTCGTAGCCGTCTCTCCTAAGCTTGAACCGACGATTAATAGCGCTTGACCCGCTCCGTCGTTAATTAATGACGATGCCGCTTCATGGCCTGCAAATCCAAATACGCCTATGAGCAGAGGATGATTTTCCGGAATATAACCTTTTGCCTGCGGAGTCGTAAGTATCGGCCAATTGAGCATTTCCGCCAGCTCGATAAGCGAGTCGACGGAATCTCTGACCCCTTGTCCGGCAAGAATGCAGCCATCCTTTTTATTCAACAGCGCCCTGGCCGTTTTTTGAATCGTTTCAAGGTCAGGAACCATTGGCTTTCTGACAGGAGGCGCCGGTATGTCGACGCTTCCGATCTCGGCATGCTGAACATCGATCGGAATGGCGATATGAACAGGTCCCGGCACGCCGGATACGGCGATTTGGCACGCCTTAGCCACTTCCGGAAGCAAGTTTTTGGCCTCCGTCACGATGACGCTATATTTAGTAACGGGGTGAAAAATCGGAGCCGCGTTCAATTCTTGCGATGCGTTCAAGCCCATCGTGCTGACAGGAACGGCGCCGGTTATAAACAATATAGGCAGATGCTCGCGCATCGCATTCGCAGCCCCGGTCACCAGATTCGTCCCGCCCGGCCCGCTGCAGCCGATGCTGACGCTCATTCGGCCTGTATATTTGGCGTATGCTGCGGCCATATAAGACGCCGCTCCCTCATGCTTCGTCACGACCGGGTCTATCTCCGGCATATCGTATAGTACATCAAAAAATGCGTTGACGGAGCCTGCCGGTATGCCGAAAATATGCTTGACTCCGCTTCCTTTCAAATACTCCAGTACGGCGTGTGCTGCTTTCATGATAGTATCCCCTTCCTTCTTTAAGAATTGGCTGCTATTCATGGTTGCTGGTCTGTGTTATATAATGAGCTACATCCTCCACCTTCATCGGCCGGGAAAAATAATAGCCCTGCATCAAATGGCAGTCTCTGGCTGTAAGAAATTCAACATGCTGCCTCGTCTCAACGCCCTCGGCAATGACCGAGAGATTCAAATTTTGCGCTAGCGTAATGATGATGTTCGTAATTGCCGCATTATCATTGTCATTCGTAACATCCTGCAGGAACGATTTGTCAATTTTAAGCGTATCGATGGGCAAGCTCTTTAGATAGCCTAGCGAGGAATAACCGGTTCCGAAGTCGTCAATCGCGATTTTAATGCCTAAACCTTTCAGATCCTTCATCGTCTTCAAAGTCAAATCCCTATTTTTAATGATCAAATTTTCGGTAAGCTCCAAGTGAAGGCACTCGGGCGACAAGCCTACCTCCTCCAGCACGCTTTTGACAACTGCAAACAGGTTGTACTGCTCGAACTGGCGCGCCGACAAATTCACCGCTACGTTGCGTAAAGGATATCCTTGATCCTGCCACTGCTTCAGCTGTCTGCAGGACTCTCTAAGCACCCATTCGCCTATAGGCAAAATTAATGCCGTTTCCTCGGCTATCGGTATAAACTCGTCCGGAGCGATAATTCCTTTTGTCGGATGATTCCATCTAAGCAGCGCCTCTACGCCGACTATCTGTCCTGTTATACAGTTAATTTGAGGCTGATAGTAAATGACAAGCTCGTTATGATCCAGCGCTTTATACAGCGCGTTCTCCAGCCTGACGCTTTCAAATGTTTTCTCCTCCATCGCTTCGCTGAAGAAGTGGTAGCTGTTGCCCGATATTTCCTTTGACTTATACATGGCTGCATCCGCGTTTTTAATGAGCGTCTCCGTTGAATCCCCATTATCGGGATACAGGCTGATGCCAATGCTCGTCTTGATGTATATTTCATGATCCAGCAGCTGAAAGGGCTCCTTGAAGGTATCTACCACTCGCTGCACAACCTCCAGCACATTGTCTACCCCGTTGATATTGGGCAAATAGATCGTAAATTCATCCCCTCCTTGCCTGGATACGATCGCCCCTTTCGGCACGCAAGCGATAAGCCGCTTGGCGACATCGCGCAGCAATTGATCGCCGAAGCTGTGTCCGAGCGAATCGTTGATCAGCTTGAAACGGTCCAAATCAAGATAGAGTACGGCCAGCTTCTCGCCATGGAGCAGCGCATGCGCAATTCCTTGACTGAGCCTGTCCTTCAAGTGCACCCGATTAGGCAAATCGGTCAAGCTGTCGAAGTATGCGTGGTATTTAATTTCCGCCTCCATTTGCTTTCTTTGCGTAATATCTTTAAACGTAACGACCTCTCCGACAATCTCGTCCCCCTCCCGGATGGAGGCGATGACATACTCAACGAGAAAGCTGGAATGATCTTTTCTATAGAAGCGGTTGACCGAATCTTGATCGTCCCATTTGCTGCCAAGCATGGAGGACGGGTGATCCTTCACAGCACGATTGCTGCCGCTGAAAATAATGCTTGCCGGCTGTCCGATCAGTTCGCTTCTGGAGCCGTAGCCCAGCATAGAAACACCGGCCGGGTTGCAAAATGTAATGTTACGCGCCAGATCCAAGCCGAAAATGCCCTCGCCCGCCGAATTGAGTATGAGCTCCTTCTCCCGGCTAAGCTGCTGCAGCTCCGTTATAACCTTTTGGAGCTCTTTGTTCTTTTCCGTTATTTCTGACGTCCGTTCTTCAATAATAATTCCTTGCTTCTCTAAATAGAGCAAATTGGATATTGTCGACGCCGTCGCATCCACGATAGATTGCGCAAGCTCCATCGTTGCCAGCGAATAGACTAATCTGCACTCTTCCAAATTGACGACAGCAATAACGCCAAGCGCCTCGCCCATCGAAACAAGCGGAAGCATAAACAGCCCCTTAATGCCAAAATTCCGGCAAAGCTCATGGTTCGGGCGCTCATCCGCGACCACATCCGGAATGAGAATCGCTTTTTTCGTCCCTATTACCTCTTGAAACACCGCGTCATTGGTTTCATCGATCGGAATTTTGCCGTGCGCCTTCAGCCAGTCCTCTTCCGTCCAGTCGCTATCCTTGCTCAGCTTGGTCGGCTTAATTTGCCTATACGAAATCGGGTCCAATAAATGAATGCCGATATTGCTGTTATTCAAAACCTTGCCCAAGTAGAAAAAGCAGATGTCCAGACTTTCATGCATCATCGAGCACATCGCCAAATCGCGCGTCACATCAAGCAGCAGCTGCTTCTCGGCAATAAGATTCTCTTTATGCGTCAGGTTGTTGGCGTTCTGAATCGCCACGGCCGCCATATTGACATACGCTTCCACCGTTTGAATTTCGGACTTGGTCAGGTTCATCGGAATGCCGTAATCAAATAGAAAGACAAGACCGAACAATTCCTGCTCATAGGAGATCGGCAGCACAAGCAGCGATTTGATTTGAAAGCCTTCCACCGCCCGCGGGTCTGGCCGGCTGTCCTTGGACGTATCCGGGATGTAAATCGTTTTTTTCGTTTCAATGACTTCCTTGGCGAGCAAATCCACATCCGTATCGATGACATGCATATCCAGCGTCCAGCCGTTAATGGTCTGGGGCTTGCCTACATATCCCTTAAACGTCCCATCTTCTTGAGGCAAGTAAATGCCAACAGAGTCGCATTGAACAATTTCTTCAGAAATGGCTGACGTTACATGCTGCAGCACTTCTCTTAATTCCAGATTGGTATTGATAAGCTTCGTTAAATTGGCTAGACGCGAATACCTCATCTGCTCTTTTATCAACATGTCCACCTACTCCCCGCCCCAGAGTGTCCGATCAATTGTTAATAAATATTACATAGTTCTTCTTATTTCTACACTAAACATAAATTTCCTTTTATTCCGCCAGCTTTTTATTGAAATAACACGGTTAGGATAGCGGTTCATAGCACGATTTCTCATTAATTTCTGTAATATGAGTTACTTCTTTCTGCCTGTTTTTGAGTTATAGTAAAGGAAAACCATTTAGGAGGAAAAAATGAAAAAGCTAAAAACGTTTTTATCGCTCGCCCTCATTTTGCAGCTTCTTGCGCTGCCTGCTTTTGCATCCGCCGAATCCAGTTATAAGCCAATCGCCGCTGCTCCGGCCATCAGCTATCTCGCGCTCGGAGATTCCTTGGCAGCCGGCATCAATCCGGAAGGGCAGCTTGGCAAAGGATACTCGGACTTTCTGGCCGAAACGCTGCAGGACGCCAATCTAGCGCTATCATTCAATAAAGGCTTCTCTTACCCTGGCTATACGACAGCTGATATTTTAAAAGATCTTCAGAGCAATGTGACTAAGCCTGTCGTCGGAAGCGGCCATGAGGATAACGAAGCCGAGCTTCAGCAATCGGTCGCATCGGCTACCATCATTACGATCAGCGCAGGCGCGAATGACGTATTGCCTTACGTAAAGGTAGATTCCTCCACGGGAATACCGGACATTAATCTGCTGCAACTTACAGCCGCCGTTCAAAAAGTAGGCGTGAACTACAACGAAATTCTGAAAGCAATCTATGAACTAAACCCGAATGCGCAAGTATATGTTATGGGCTACTATAATCCATTCCCGCATCTTGCCGCCGAAGTTCAACCGCAAATCGCCCAGCTGCTGGGCGGCCTGAACGGCGCGATCCAATCCGGCATGAAGGGCACAAGCGCCGTTTATGTACCGACTAACGATTTGATAGCAAAGGATTATGACGCCTACTTGCCGAACAGCTCCAACATTCATCTGAGCGAAGCCGGCTATCAGGTGGTGGCGGATGCGTTCGCGCAGACTCTGCTAGCCAGCGTTCCGGGACTGACGCCGGGACAAGAAGACGATTCGGAAAATACAGCGCCGCTTTTCACCGATATCGATAACCACTGGGCGAAATCATTCATTGAGCAAGCAGTAGAAGCCGGCATTGTAAAAGGCTATGCCGACGGCACATTTAAACCGGAAAAGGCGCTTTCGCGTGCTGAGGCCGCTTCGCTCCTCGTTCGCGTACTGGGACTGACAGCGGACCAAGCGGCTCCGTTTACGGACATCCAGCAATATAACGAGAACACGCAAGCGGAAATTGCCGCCGCTTATCAATTCGGCATTGTAAAAGGCAGCAACGGACTCTTTAAGCCTGGCGAGCAGGTTACACGCGCCCATTTGGCGCTAATGGTCAAACGCGCTTACGAGCTTGTAACAGGCGCGCCTTACACATCGTCAGAGACCGCCCCGTATTCCGATATCGCAGGCCTCGATGCTGAAACGAAAACGGCCATCTCCATGCTTCATCAATTTAGCATCGTTGACGGAGCCGACGGTAAATTCATGCCGAATGCGCCAACGACACGCGCGCAAGCTGCGAAAATTTTCGTCAACTATGCTTTGCTGGTGAAATAATCGAAGCATCCCGCTCTACTCGGCAATAGGCTTGAATCGTTACTCACAAAAGGTATACACTATCCCTAACAACGCGAGAAATTGCCGGGGAGCTGATGAACGGATGGACTTTATACGCATGCTCGCAGAGGAGAAGATTCAGGAGGCAGCCCGCCGTGGAGACTTTGACAATCTCCCCGGCGCCGGCAAGCCGCTTCCTCCCGATGAGATGGACAATGTCCCGGAGGAGCTTAGGGTCGGTTATAAGCTGCTCAAGAATGCCGGGCTGCTACCCGAGGAATTGCAGCTGCGCAAGGAAATGGTCACGCTTGGCGATCTGCTCGCCGTGTGCAAGGACGATGCTGAGCGCACGAGGCTCCAAAGAGAGCTGACCACCAAGCGGATACGCTATCAGTCGATCATGACAGACCGCGGCTGGCAAACATCGGCAGCGTTCACCGAGTACGAGAATCAAATCCGGCAGAAGCTGACGGAAGAGAGATAACATAATAAGCTAGCGATATGGCGTAGAAAATGAAAAAGGTCGGTCAGGAATACGCTCCTGAACGACCATTTTTCATTTTTTCTACTTTGGTTAGGAAGGTCACTTTACTGTTTTGTCGTAAAGATAGAGTACTCGGGCGATATTCTCGCAGGTTCGTTCCACGTTATATGGGCCTTCGGCCAGAAGCTTACCCAGTTCGGCAGCGCCAGGAGCGATGCCGAATACAGCGTCGATCCCCTCTTCATAGAGCGTATCGATCCCCTCGCCGACGCGGCCGGCTACAGCAATCACCTTTTTGCCCCCTTCTTTGGCTGTCTTGGCAACGCCATAAGGGACTTTTCCGAACTTCGTCTGAAAATCAATGCCGCCCTCTCCCGTGAACACAAGATCAGCGTCCTTCAGCTTTTCACTTAAGCCATTATGCTCTATGACAATGTCGATTCCTTTCTTCAAAACCGCCTGCGTAAAGATAAGCAGTCCGGCGCCCAAGCCTCCGGCAGCGCCCGCGCCCGGAACGTCGCGCACGTCTTTGTGCAGCTGCTGCTTCACAACCTCCGCGTAATGGGCAAGAGAGGTATCCAGCTGCTTCACCATCTCCGGCGTTGCGCCTTTTTGCGGGCCAAACACACGCGATGCGCCTGTTTCCCCAC
>Ga0180215_1001047_pt1 | contig 31520 bp, 43 predicted proteins | sample eDN3rd37CBELigBY_FD_128871 | JGI IMG/M metagenome (GOLD analysis project Ga0180215, IMG submission 128871) | Enriched backyard soil microbial communities from Emeryville, California, USA - eDNA 3rd pass 37_C BE-Lig BY (version 2) (version 2) | ecosystem: Environmental > Terrestrial > Soil >...
AGAGCCCTTCATAACCACTACTGGTTAAAACAAGGGCTCAAAAGTTTGCTTACAAGGTATCAAATATTACGTTCGACTTAATTGAAACCGCCGTATACCGAACGGTACGTACGGTGGTGTGAGAGGTCGGGGGTTAGTCACCCCCTCCTACTCGATTAGAGACACTATGTGCTAAATTCACACTGGAAACCTAGTAAGCAGCTCGATCCCTGAGTTTTTCTAATTACGGATCATATACTCGTCCATAACAGCTAAGGGGGACTTTTCATCGCATTCTCTAGCAAACATACTCCGGTAATCAGGCAAAAAGCGTCACTGAAACTCCTAAAACAGGAAATACCTTACCATGCAAACAACTAATGGATTCTTTCAATCTCACAGCATATAATATTTATATGCCTCTGTAGCTATAGAAGGGAAGAGCGCCGGAAAACATTGTAGCGCCGGGTCGCAAGGCAAGGGTTTCAGAAGCACCGAAAAGCAAATAAGCTGAGACAGGTGAAATTCCTGTCGGTGAAAGTCCGTAGGGAAGCGTGTTCCCCCTAGCCTATGCTTACGAAAGGAGTGCGGGTTCGAATCCCGCCAGAGGCATACATTTAGTTGACCTTTCTTTGATAGGAAAAAGCAACTCTATCTTTTTTCGAAAATCCAAAAGGTTGTTAAGTTTACTTAGTAAACAAAACTAGTTCTCAACAAATGGTAGAAAAGTTTACTCCTCAAAATACTCCCCCTTAAATCAATAATCTGAGTACGCTGATGAAATATATTCTCAAAATGATTTCTTATCATGAAGGAGTGTATAAAGACTACCTTAAAATTAACATGAAAAATTAGCCTGCTTTGGGTTGGGGTTGTAAAAGAGAGGTTAATTCTGTAAAAAATTTGAATGGAATTGGAATGAAAGATTTCATTTAAAAGTCTTATTCTCCAAAACAACCACTTTTTTATTCGTTGATTTTCCAATTTGTTTCGTATACTCCACTACCTGAGCAATATCCTTGCAACATTGTTTTGCTCCTAGAACTAATAATGGGACACCGATGAAATCAATTCCAAGACCTCTTGAAAAGAACCCACCCAATGTCATGGCTAGCGGGACAGTCGGCGAGGTATTGGAGAAAATGATTTTTTCGTGCTGGTGATAGGCATCTTGCAATAATAAGCAAAGATTTTCTAAAGCAGGGATAACTAGTTTATTCCTTTTTCTTCCAATTGTATAAACCGAATTTCCATCCTCATCAACTCCATGAAAAAAAATCTTACCAAAATCAGCTTTGGTTAATTGGTTAAAATAATCCACATTTAAGATTTCTTCTTTCGTTAACTGCCGATCCATTGGCAGTTTCTTTAAATGATAAGCTGCAGCTAGTGCAGTGCTATGAGTTCCAGCATAATCATCGTATACGTAAATCACAGAATCATCCTCTTAAGACAGTTAGTTATAAATAGTATCACCGGAATGAATACTATTCATTAGTGGGAAAGAGGCTTCTTTATGCTTTTTCCTAAACCATTAACTAAAAGGTGGCATTTTGATGCATTTTCCAACGATTCATACAAATTTCTGGGATGCGATTATTGCGGTTCCTATAGTCTTGGTAGTAACTCAACTAATCAAGTGGATTTTTAAGGTCCCAAGTAAGTGGGTGCCAACAGTGGCGCTAGTCACAGGTGTTTGTATTTCCGTCTTTTTTGCACACCGCCATCACCTCTTTGCTGGATTATTCATGGGATGGTTCTATGGATATGCTGCGATTGGTTCTTACGCTTCACTAAAAACAACAATAAAAGAATTCAGAAAAGGATAGGAGTGTAGTGGATTTTACTAGGTTCAAAGGGAAATTAATAGTAAGGGTTTATAGCAAGAATGCAATGACCCATGTTCCTGTCCTAATAACCTTGTCTGCTGTAGTGGGTAATTAACCAGAACAAGCTTTGATACATATATTAGAGCAACTCTACCCATAAGGATCGGGAACACGGGAGTGAATGCGTATGCAATTAGTAGAATATGGAAAAGAACTAAAGAGGATTGGAAAAGAAATTAGTGAGATAAGTGGAGAAACCGAAAAATCACCCTTATCTGATCATTTAAACAAGAATATCGCCATTTGCAAGAGGACCGTACAGAAACTAAAAGGGATTGAACCACCTCCATTTTTGAGGGTCGAACATAAAAATTTGACGACAGTATTTGAACGACTGATTACGGCCTATTCACTTCAGCTCGAGAGTGCAAAGAATGAACGACATCATTATTCTAGCGATTTGGATGTAAAGGGGAAAGCAATGGTGGAGGAAGAAACACAGAAAATATGGCCAATTTTTATTGCAATCCTTACAAATAGCAACCATTTTATGTTTCAAAAGAATCAAAAATAATCGTTGGAGTGAACGTATATGGATGGAGTAAGGAGCGAAAAAGGAGAAGAGAAGGAAAAGAAAGAATTAATACAATCTCTGGAAAAGGGGATTGCGGTTTGTCAATGGATACAAGCAGGTGCTGTGTTCACAGAAGCCATTTTATTAACTCGATTATATTTCTTAAATGGAGAATCAAGTGCGGAGCAAAAAATCTTAGCGGGTATATGGACGCAAACGATCGGACAACTAATTGAAGCCCATGGTGTAACGAAACAGATTAACAACCTAAATGAAATCTCTCTATTGCAAGCACAAAAATTAACCGTAACTGGAGATATATTACAATCTCTAGGATCTGGTTTACAAGCAATTGGAGGCGAAGAAGTGTTGATTTCTGATGGGATTGGGAATATGTTTGAATCGATCATTCCGTAATGATGCGTTCCCCTATTTCTTAGCGGTTATGAAATAGGGCTTTTCTTCATACGTCCATTTGTAACTTGGGCCAAAGAATAGAATGAAAAAATAGATCAATTGGGAAGATAACGCTAAAGGTCGCGTTAAAAGGAGAATGAACTGATGGATTTTTTGATTCCAGTCCTAAGGACAAGCGTAAGTTTCATCCTTTTACTTTTTGTTACTTTTTCAATTGGAAAACATATCGGTTCTCATAAAAATTATTATAGTTTTGCTTTGTCGGTCGTTATTGGCTCTTTCATAGCGAACATGGGCTTTGATACAGCTTTAAGTTTCAAAGAAATGACTGTAGCGTTTCTAACCTTAGTCATTTTGTTCTATTTGTTTAATAGTATCTCCTCAAGATCCCGAAGTTTACGGAAGTGGTTATCTGGAAGACCGACCGTGTTAATCGAAAAGGGAAAGCTTTTAGAAGAAAATATGAAAAAAGTAAAGTTCTCAATCGACGACTTGAATCAACATTTGAGAGAGAAGAATGTATTTAACATTTATGAAGTAGAGTTTGCGTTATTAAAAGTAGACGGGGAACTATCCATTCTTAAAAAGAAGCCTTATCAAAGTTTAACAAAACAAGATTTACATATCCCTCATTCGAATGAGAATTTACCTGTTGAGTTGGTAATGGATGGAAAAGTAATCGATAAAAATGTTGACGATAAGTATAACCGCGAATGGATTGAATTGGAATTTCGAAAAAGAAATCTAAAAATCGAAGAAGTTTACTATGCGGTCATCAATAGCAACGGATCTTTATTTGTTGACAAATATAAGGATCATCTACAATCACCAGTCGATGTAGAATAGATGGTACAAGAAAGAGAACAACTCATGAGAACGGCAAAATCATATGTCTGTGGAAACATGTTTAAAGAAGCGGGTACTGTTAATAGGGGATGTTTTTACTGTAGAGTAGGTCATGCCTAGATTTTGGTAAGTATCAGATTAATATAACCATCCATTCTATGATAAATATGTATAACTTATAGGCAGGTATCACGGTGGTGTCTGTCTTACTTGATGTTTTGCAGCTTGTTGATTGGAAAGAACAACTGGGTATTGGTTGGCATATAGTAGGATATGAAATGAAAAAGAAAGGTTCATGATCATGTCATCAATAATCATTAATTTACACTATTTGAAGATTAACAGTATTTCTGGTAATGGTTCTGTCACCATTGGGGAGGCAGCTTATAATAGTCCGACCGCTTATAATAAATCGCAAGGGATGAATTCATCTTATGGAGATACCTCTCCAACAGAAGCAATCATGGAAAACATCTTGATTGATCCGGATGTTAATGATCAGACAGCTATCGGGAATACGGATACTTCTTATGTAAACCCGAATCGTTCGATTCCACCAGTTCCACCAGTCCCACCACTAAGTTAAAAGGAGGCAGAGAGTATGCCTTATCAAATCAATATTTTGAATTTAAAAGTGAATGGAGCGAACCAGAACGGCAATATTGATGTGGGTCCTACTGTTCACAACAGTCATACAGCCAATAGTAAATTTATCGGAGCGAATATTTCTATGGGTGATTTTTCCCCAACTTCATCCGTATCAAGTTCTGGAACGATTGATACAGATGTAAGTGACCAAGATCAAATTGCGAATCCTTCTATGCCAATCGCCAATCAAATATAAAGGAGCAGCTTAGGGCATGGACATCGAGAAAATCAGAAAATGGCTTGAAATCACGAATGAATATAAAAAGACCGATTTTTGGACAAAAGTGTTGGAGGAAAAGCAACCGGAGGGATTTGTAAGGCTTCAGGATCAGTATCCAAAATATGATATGCTTCAAGATGATTATTATCATTATGTGATTGTTGAAATTCCAGGGGTTCATGCAGAAGAACTAGACCTTAAACTTATATCTAAGAAGGAAATCAGGATAAGTGGTCGAACGCAGACTTTTCTTCCAAACCAAACGGAGGTTAGGGTTGAAAGATACAATGGACACTTTGAGCGTGTGATAGATCTCCCAGAAGAAACCCGAGCGGATTTATTACAAGTAAGCATGGATAAAGGGTTACTATTTATTTCATTTCCTCGAAACGTCGAGAAAATAACCATTCTAAGATAAAAAGCCTCAAGTACAATTGAGGCTTTTTTATTATTCACCACACCTTTTCCTGCGTTTGCAGAGGTCTGTAATGTCTGAGCTTTGCAAAAACAGCATTTTGAAAGAACATTCAATAAGAAGGAGGCATAATTAAATCCCAACAAGGTATTTGTTAATGCGCTGATTTTTCAGGTTTATGATTGGCGTTGGAACTTATATTTAGTGATCTATATAAATCTAATAACCCCCACTCCATCGTAAGATCTATTGTAAATATTTTGGGTGGTCTTGTGTTTTGTTCATCTTCAATTCCTCAAAAATAGTTCCTTTTGGTGGTGAAGCAGTTTGTGTGTGTGGTTGTTCACGATTCTGAAGGGATGGTAAATAGGAATCTAACACTTTTTTGAATTCACCAACTGTTAAAGGCTTAGCATCATCCTTTAACTCATACCCAAGCAGTCCATTCGGTTCAATGGTTGCTGTTTTTAGATCCTCAATATTCGATATTCCTTGATTACGTAACCTCATTTCCAATTGGTCAACGGTAAGACGTAGTTTTTTAAGCTGATCAATTTTTAAAGTCCCGTTTTCAATCACGATTTTAGATTTCCCTGTAATGAACCTTTCAAAGAAATTAAATTTCGTCTCTAAATATTCGATGGTGAGAATAGAAGCCACAAAAATACTAGCACCAACGATGGCCTTAATTACACTTTTTTCAACGATGGGTTGTACGATAATGGTCCCAATGGAAATCATCACAATGGTTTGTGCAAGTGTCATTTGTGAGATGGATTTTCTTCCTGCGATTCTTAACAAAAAGATACCACAGAAAATTAATAAAAATGATTTCCAAATGAATGATAACTCCATATTTTAGCCTCCCTTATCATTAAATTTCCCATTTTCGGTTGTATTTACTAGGGAATTTTTTTGTTGTGAGAATGGTTTCAACCATCCGTCCGAGACGAATAAGTGAATTTTCTTGCTGTCAATAAATATAGGAGGACTCCTGTTCTTTCTCCACACTTATTACGTGGATTCTTCAAAGTTTTGCAGTGTTCAATGGAGATTGATTTTAATTTAATTTCAAATATCTCTAAAACCTGAATATAGATTAGAGATGAGTTAGTTTGGGTGATGAGAAACAAGGCCCCCAAATAAACAGGATAGAAGGGATATATATGGAGGTTATTGGGAAAAGCGTGATTCGTAAAGAGGCACAAGACAAAGTGACAGGCCGAGCCAAATATACACACGATTATCATACTTCAAAAAAGTTGTCAGGAAGGGTCGTGCTCAGTCCTTATGGTCATGCACGAATTCTCTCAATCGATACGACAGATGCAAGGAAAGTACCAGGAGTCCGAGCGATTATAACAGGAGAACATCTACCTCTAACTGGTGAATCGATGCGGGATCGCCCTCCACTCGCTACCAATAAAGTCCGCTATCATGGTGAAGCCGTTGCCATTGTGGTTGCGGATACACCCAACCAAGGGGACCTTGCTGCCAGTTTGATTCAGATTCAGTATGAGGTGCTTCCAGTCGTTCATACCCCAACACAAGCATTTCAACAAAATTCTCCGTTAGTCCATGAACACTTAGATGAGTATGAGAGGGAAAAAGATGTGAATCCGGTTCCTGGGACGAATATTGCTCATCATGTAAAAATACGAAAAGGAAATATGGAAAAAGGCTGGGGGGAAAGCTCTGTTACGGTCGAGGGAGACTATTCGTTTTCTCCATCCGATCATGCAGCAATGGAGACGAGAAGTTCGACCGCTGAGATTACACCCGACGGGACTATAAAAATTATCACCTCATCACAAGCTCCCTTTATGGTAAAACAATTAATTGCGAGTTATTTTGACGAGGATATTGGAAAAATTGTCGTCGATACTCCGCTTGTAGGTGGTGCCTACGGGGGAAAGGCTTCCGTGCAATTAGAAATCTTAGCTTATTTAAGCTCAAGGGCGGTCGGAGGAAGGGCGGTCGAGATTTTCAATGAGCGAGAGCAAGATATGATGATGTCACCCTCTCATATAGGCCTAGATGCAAAAATCAAAATCGGGGCGGACCATTCGGGTGTGATAAAAGCAATGGAAATCCAGTTTTTATGGGATGGTGGAGCCTATTCAGATAAAGCCATTGACCTCACGCGCGCAGGAGCAGTTGATTGTACAGGGCCGTATAAGGTTGATCATGTCTGGTGTGATTCTTATTGCATGTATACCAACCATACGTATGCAGCACCGTTTCGCGGTTTTAGTCATTCCGAACTTTCATTTGCTGTTGAGCGAACCTTAGATCTATTGGCAAAGAAACTCAATATGGACCCGCTAGAATTGCGCGAGCGAAATGCCATTCAACCCGGTCATACTACTCCGACAAGAGTTCTTCTTAATCAAAGTAATGTCGGGAATTTGCAAGAATGTATTTCGAAATTGCGTACGTTAATACGGTGGGAAGAAGGACCAGTCAGGGAAATCAATGAGAGGTTGGTTAGGGTAAAAGGAGTTAGTTGCAGTTGGAAAACATCGACGATTGACTCGAACGCCCCTTCTGGTGTGATCCTGACTTTTAACCGTGATGGAAGCATCAATTTAATGTCTGGTGTTGTCGAAATTGGCACAGGAACGAAAACCGTGCTAGCTCAAATTCTTGCGGAAAAATTGAAAATGGATGTCGACAAAATACATGTCCGAATGACTGTGGATACGCAAACGACACCTGAGCATTGGAAGACAGTCGCAAGCAGGGGAATTTATATGGCAGGAAGGGCGCTATTAGAGGCAGCTGATGATGTGATTGCTCAATTAAAAGAAATAGCCTCCATTGTTCTTAGGGCACCAATTGAAGATCTAGAAGTAGCACATATGAAAGTATTTACAAGAGACGACCCGCGAATAAGTGTTGATTTTAAGGATATTTGCTATGGGTATCAATATCCAAATGGAAATTCAATTGGTGGCCAAATCATCGGCAGAGGAAATTTTATTCTTCGGCATCTTTCCCACCTGGATCCTGAAACAGGGGAAGGAAATCCTGGACCAGAATGGACGGTCGCCGCTTATGGGGTAGAAGTTGAATTTGATCGGCGCGACTTGACCTATCGATTAATCAAAGCAGCTTCAGTGATTGATATTGGGATTGTGTTAAATGAAAAAGCGGCTTTGGGACAGGTGATGGGGGCGATGAGTATGGGTCTATCCTTTGCCGGAAGAGAAACCTTTTACTACGATGAGTTTGGTCGGGTACTGAACCCGCAACTCAGGACGTACCGACCAATCCGTTATGGAGAAAATCCAGAGTATCTTGTTGATTTTGTGTATACCCCTGATTTACAAGCAGCATACGGTGCGCGCGGGGTAGGAGAACATGGTTTGCTCGGAATGCCTGGTGCCCTAGGAAACGCCCTTTCCTTAGCGGCAAATGTGTCTCTTCACCACCTCCCGTTAACCCCCGAGTTAATTTGGAAGACAAAGGCAGGGAACGTGTAATGTTGCCATTTAGTTTTGATTATGAACGACCAAAATCCTTCCAGGAAGCTGTGACACGGTTTCAACAGGCAGACCAAAGTGGAAAAGAGCCGATGTATATTTCCGGTGCAACAGAATTCCTCACGCTTGGGAGGATCAATCAAGTGTATACAGAAGCAGCCATTGATGTAAAAGGCATTCCAGAAGCGAAGAACATCCAGTTTGATCAAGGATATCTTGTTTTAGGAGCCAATTTAACACTGACGGAATTAGAGGAAGCGAATGTCTTTCCATTATTGACTAGTACCTCTAAGCAAATAGCCGACCATACAGCACGTGGAAAGATAACTCTAGGTGGGAATATATGCGGACAAATATTCTACCGCGAAGCCGTTCTTCCGCTTTTATTAGCAGATAGCCAAATGGTGATGGTTGGGCCGGAAGGGGTAAAAGTAAAACCAATTAATGAGATTTTTCACGAGAGACTGTTGTTGCAAAAAGGAGAGTTCCTAATCCAGGTAGCGACGGATACTCGCTATCTTCACGCGCCTTTTATCAGCATCAAACGCCGGCAACAATGGGATACAGGATACCCATTAATCACCATAGCCGCTTTAAAAATCGATCGCAAGGTAAGGGTGGCCATCAGCGGCCTCTGTCCGTTTCCGTTTCGATCAAACGAGATGGAGGATGCTTTAAATATCCTTGAGGGATCGCCGAAGGAGAAAATCCAAAATGCTTTAGCTAGCATACCCAGTCCAATCCTTGATGATGTGGAGGGATCATCTGAATACAGATTATTCGTTCTACAAAATCTTCTTTTGGATGTATATGAAGCGTTAAAGTTCGGGGAAAGGGAGTGAGTGGTTGAAACTCCATACCATACAATTAAAGATTAATGATGAACAGCAAACGGTGACCGTTCGATCGGGAGACACGCTTTTGTACACGATTCGAAAACAACTTGGTTTAACAGGTGCAAAGCCGGGGTGCCTGAATGGGGATTGTGGGGCTTGTACCATTCATGTTGACGGCTGGCCGATGAAATCATGTTTAATGATGGCGGTAGAGGGGGAAGGAAAGCAAATCACCACCATCGAAGGCCTAAAGGATACCCCGATTCAGCAAGCGTTTGTTCAACATTTTGCTTTCCAATGTGGCTATTGCACACCAGGGTTTATTATGAATGGTCATTCTCTTCTTCAAAAAAAACCAGATGCAGATGATTCGACCATTAAAGAATGGCTTGAATCAAATATTTGTCGCTGTACCAGCTATAGCGAAATCGAAAAGGCCATTAAGTCTGCCTTAGAAAAGAATAAATCATCCTAGTAACCTATAACAGGACAAGAATGACAGATCCCTTAACAAGCATGCTTACCTTCTTTCATATACCTAACTGAAAGGTAGAAAGACGATAATGATAACCTCTTAGGTTCAGTGAGTTTTGGAGTAAGAGAGGGGAAAGCGTATGAGAGAAATCTACAACGCACTGAAGAGCTGCTGGGAAGAAGGAAAACGAAGTATCCTTGCAACCATCATAAAAGTCGAGGGTTCAGCCTACCAAAGAGAAGGGGCTCGGTGTTTATTATTGGAATCTGGAGAAGTGATTGGAATGATTAGCGGAGGCTGTGTGGAAGGGGACCTTTTAGAACATGCCAAAGATGTCATTCTATCTCATACTCCAAAGACAGTAGTTTATGATTTTAATGGCGATGAAGATGATTTGTGGGGGTTGGGTGTCGGGTGTAATGGCGTCATCACGGTCTGGTTAGAACCATTTGATCCGATTAAGCAAAAAGAAAAAACCAAACAGATTCTCGATGAAATCGAGGCAAGATTACATTGCAATCAACCTTATTATTTTTTTATGTGTATCGAGTCATCAGAACCAGACAAAATAGAGGTTGGACAGTATCTGTCAACCTTTCACCAAAAGCAAAAGAAGAATTGTTTCAATGGTTCGATGAAGGCTGGAATAATTGAAACAGTGATAGAGGGGGGGAAGGTGAGGGGATTTGTTGAACTAGTAAATCCTTTGCCTTCCTTATTGATTGTTGGCGCTGGTCCTGATGCAGCATTGCTCGCCAGACGTGCCCATGACTTAAATTGGAGAGTAAACGTGATGGATCATCGGAAGCAAAATCTGACCTCTTTGTTTCCAGAAGTAAACCATCTATTGATCAAAAGAGGGAATTATTCTTCATTAAACTTGCCAACAAATCCATACATCGTAATCATGACCCACAATTTAGAATTAGATTATCTGGCTCTTCAAACGTTTATACAGTGTAACTTCTGTTACATTGGTGTGTTAGGGTCACATCAACGAATGAGGAAACTAGTGGGGTTGTTGAAGGAGAGCCTACACGGCATTGATCAAGATAAGATGGCAAAGATCCACTCGCCAATTGGGTTAGATATTGGTGCACAAGGGCCGGAAGAAATCACGGTAAGTATTATGTCAGAATTAATTGCTGTGAAGAACGGCCGCGCAGGTGGTTCCTTAAGCAGGTTGTGGATATGAGTAAAAAGAAGGCATCCGAAGAAAAGTTCAATCAAGAAGTTTGGATCGTCGTACTTGCTGCAGGGTATTCCAGAAGAATGGGGCAGCAAAAGTTATTATTGCCGTTTGGTGGCAAAACTCTTATACGATTTCTCGTGACCAGACTTCTTGCAGCAAGTGCAGATGGAATTGTCATTGTGACCAATTCAGAATATCCTAAAGTGAAGCAGGAAGTAAACGATTTGCCAGTTGTTGTTCTTGAGAACAATCAATCTTATCAGGGAATGAGTTCCTCGCTGAAGATGGGAATCCAGTATTTACACCAACGAAACGTTGGAGCAGCCTTAATTTTCTTAGGTGATCAACCCTTCATTTGTCTACAGACGATTGATCTATTAATTAAAGAGTATAAAGAGAACACATATTCAATTCTTCAACCAATCTATAAAACAAAACCCTCCCATCCTGTCCTTTTTTCTTTTCAGTGGTTTCCTGAAATTCTAAAACTTGAAGGAGATCAAGGAGCGAAAACTCTTTTGAAAAATAATCAGGATAAAGTGACTTTAGTAAAGGTACATTCTGAAGCCCCACGAGATTTTGATCACATGAGGGAATATGTGGAAATAGTCCAATGGGGAAAAGAACATAAATTCTTTTAATAAAGCACGGTATTTGCTTTATGCACGAACGAACGATCAATCAATTGAAAATACCTACAGTTGGTTACGTTTGTGGTGACGAATGTGCGATACAGATAAAAAATTGTTTCGAATTTCATTATTCTAGAGAGGCTGAATATTTCTTAATCTTTATTCCCCGAATTACTTGAAAGAAAAAAGTTTATCAGTTCTCCGAAGCTTCAGGAGCTATCTGAACTCGGTTAATCTATAAAGAAAGATCGGGGTAAGGAAATAAATTGAAAATAGCTCAACTAGGATTGAGCTATTTTCAAGACAAGAAAATGATGATAGTACTTACAAACGATTACCAGTAATAAGGGTAGCCAGGGTACCCATAGCCATACCCATAACCAGGGTATAACGCACTACCTAATAAACCTCCTACAACTCCTCCTAAAAATGGATTGAAGCCAAAGCCCCACGGTCTAAAAAATGGCCGGCCAAAGAAGGGTCTTCCAAAGCCAAACGGACGACCAAAGCCGAATGGTCTTCCAAAGCCAAACGGTCTTCCGAAACCAAATGGACGACCAAAGCCAAACGGGCGGCCAAAAATCCTTTCCTCATTGTCGTGTGATTGAACAAGGTCAAGCTCATTATACATAGTTGTTTTCCTCCCTAGATGTTCAATTTTATGAAACGCTTAGAGTTTCATATCCATTCTAAAAAATGAATAATTTCTCTTACTATGATTTCACTTTTAGCTGGTTTAGTACGTATGCTAGACGACAATAATGTTTTTTCTAATTAAAAATGGGTCTATCATATCGTTAATAAGGATAAACGGATTCAACTTCATCGCGATGATAGAACCAAGGCTCATGGTGGAATGGATAACCTCCATAAATAGGGCCTCCCAAAAATTATCTTTCCATTTTTTCTCTCCTCCCCAAGTTATTTCAAAAGTAGTGTATGTGTCCATATTCTAAACCGGATAGATGAGTGCCTATCTTCCTTAAAAATAGTTCCATTTTTTTGTGTTCCTAATGAATGTCATAAGATTCTCACGATATAGTGTTCTTCCTTGCTTATAGCGAAAGAATGGCAATCCTATAAAATAGTGCTGTTTTTTGTCCTCCAATTGAAAAAACCCTGCTACCTTTGCAGAGTTTTTTCGAAGCACTTTAAGAATATAGGATGAAGCAATTGTGAATAATTTATTTTTCACCTAGGTGACCGTACAATTCTTCTAGCGGTTTTGAAATGATTCTATTTAATTCAACCATCAGCATATTCACTTGGTGATCGGCTTCCATTAACCTTTTAAATGTTTGATTTTGTTGGGCGGCTGTCTCCATTTTTTGCAATGCCGCGATTTCTTGCTGCTGAATTTCCTGCCCCATCATTTGTTTTTGGTGTAATTGGGTATGGAGCTGGTTGATTTGATGGTAAAGCTGTTTGGCTTGTGGGTCTTGATTCAGAGCTTGATAAAGTCTTTGTAAATTTTGATATTCCTTGCTTTCACGAAATACCTTTTCAAAATACAACGCTGCCTCAAATAGGGTACCGGACATACCAACATTTCCTCCCTGCAAGATATATTTGATTCTATTTCTAATGGATTTGAAGTTAGTGTATGTTTCCTAATGCAAAAAGGGTAGGCAATTACCTAGAGCGGTGCATTTATAAAAGGGAAGAGAGGGATGAATGAACCAAATGGCCTTCGTAAATTTTCATAGAGAACTTTTGAAACACGTTATCCTTTTATACAGAGTGTTGGTATGGAAAGAGTAGGGAAAGACGAATTCACGGGGTTTAAGCCGCATCATAATCATGGTTCTGTTGATTACAATCTGTTGATGCTGTCATGTTTACCAATGTTTGTATGTTACTTCTCCACCAATCCCAAACTCAAGATGTCAATCAAAATCATTACACAGAAGGGTATGTTATGTTTGTTTGAGAATGGACAGATAATCACGTTTTACATGAAAAACAAGAGCATACCCATGGAAACTAAGTTGGGGAGATGTACGGTGCACCAGAAATTATACAATTAGTCCAAGTCTTAAATAGGAAGAAGGACCAGGATAACAAATATCGCTTGAATGAGGTTGGAAGCGTAAAAGAAGTACATTTCATGTTCCGCTAGCATAGGATAGGTAAAAATTTATGAAAGAGTGGATGAAAATGTACAATGGCCGTTATTATGATTCAAACACGCATCCATATCAAAACCCTTATTATGGTAATGCGCCAATGGGATGGCACAATGAATATACCATTCAAGCTGCATCAAATAGATTTGGGTATGTTCAAACGCCATATGGTAGAAGGATGGAACGAAAAGATTATGGACGGACACCATTTGTCCTCAATATTAATGAAGCGGCGAAACAAAACAATAATTACCGTACCACCATATGGACAGGAGATCATTTGCAAGTAACGTTGATGAGTATTAAAGTTGGGGAAGATATAGGTTTGGAGATTCACCCTCATGTTGATCAATTTTTACGAATTGAACAAGGGCAAGGGATGGTTCAAATGGGCAAGCAAAAAAATCAGTTAAACTTTGTCCGGAACGTAGGGGATGACTCGGCAATTATGGTACCTGCTGGGACCTGGCATAATGTAAAGAATACAGGCAATATCCCGTTAAAACTGTATTCCATCTATGCGCCTCCACAACATCCATTTGGTACAATTCATGTAACGAAAGCAGATGCTTTCGCTGCGGAACGCTCAGTTTATTATAAATAGAGAAGGATGAAAACATCAGTTGTGGAATCCATTAAACAAGATTCTTCGGAGCCTGATGTTTTTGGCCGATTGTTTGTTGCGAAAGCGACTGAAAATAATAGATTCTTCCTGATCGATCCTTTCTATTCTTAAATTTCGTGTTTCCCTTTTTCTTGAACGAACGTGTTTCGTTCAAGAAAAAGGAAGAACAGAAAAATAAGAGAACCAAAGTTGGTTCTCTTAAGGAAGATTGATCTAGCTCAAAAACAACGAGTTTAGATGCTTTGACTTATTGTTTGTTGAAATCCCCAGAAAAATTCTTCACGACTGCTTGAATCTCAGGTAATTTCTCTGGCTTTATAAGGCTAATCATTTTTGGAATAAACGCTTGAATATCCTCTTGTGAAAAGGTACCTTCATTTTGTTTCTTGAAGTTTTCTACTAGTATTTCTCTAGCTTCCTCTTCTTTCCCCTCTTGAACTCTTTGTAAAATAAAACTTAAGAACTTTTCTTGACCTTGTTTATCCATACATTGCACTCCTAAAGAAAGAATTTAACACCAGTAAGTCTTGGGTCAACTATAGTTTAGATTAGTTTTTACTATAAATACAACTCAATATTCTCACTTGTTAAATCTTATCTGTAAGAGGGTTCCCCAACCGATGATATTTACCTCATTTGGAACTGTCTTTCTGTATTAGTCACTACTTTCATCATTGCTTGCGTTATCGTCGTAATTCTCTTTCTTTTTTCTGCCATCAAAATGGAATGGAGGGTGACAGTCGAAACATTGGCTAAAGGAATCGTCTGGACATTCGCCCGGAATAGGTTGGGTTGGGTCAAAGTTTGGATTATCAAGTACTTCGTAAGGTCTCATCATTTCGTGATCTTCGTGCTCAAGGATATGGCAGTGCCATGGGTAAACTCCAGTGAATGGTCCAAAGCGGGCTATAATGCGCGTCACTTGGTCAGGGTTTGCGCGAACGGTATCTTTCCAACCTCTTTCATTCGGATCTGGGGCTATTGGGTCTCCTATACTGGTGATATTTCCATTTGCATCGAATGTGATGGGAGCTCGATTGAGTATTTGGAATTGAACGAGGTGTAAGTGAATCGGGTGAGTATCAGGTGTTAAATTGTAAAGTTCCCAAACTTCTACCGTGCCATTGTACGGGGTTTCCGTGATTGGCTGCTCGTTCCAATCCATATTATTTAAGAGAAGTTTTAACCGGCCGAATTCGTCGTCACTTTCTACTAGGAAGTTCTGTCTTACTGGTACAAGAGGATTCTGTTCAAGTCTTTCTAAGCAGCTGAGTTTCATTGGAATTTCGCTTCTATCCGGGCGAGAGACTCTCTCTTTCACTCGAAATTGCATAATTTCTGGAAGTGCCGGAACATTCGGGTTCCCATTCGGGAATGGGGATGGGGCATCATTTGTTAGAATGATGTTCTGACCAGCATAGTTTGAAAAATCAATAATCATATCTCCCCGTTCTGCCGGAGCAAGCAAAAGTCCTGCTTCATTTGTAACAGTAACAGGTTTTTCAAGAAAACCTCCGTCTGTGCCGATTTGGACCATATCTTGTCCAGAACTAAGTCGTAACCGGTAAAAACGGGAATTCGAACCGTTCAAGATACGGAATCGATATTTTCGTGGCTCGACTTCAAGATAAGGCCACACTTTTCCATTCACTAGTGCAGTATCGCCGAAAAACTCTGGAACGACGGATGGATTAGGCGGTGGTGGAGATGGATCTTGATCTGGGAGAGACGGATAAAATAATTCGCCTCGCCGTTTTCCACTAAGATAGAACGAACGATCTTGGATAACTAACGGAATCTCATATTTCCCACTAGGAAGATTCAGCATATCTTCGGCCTCATCTCGAATCAGATAAAACCCTGCAAGCCCTGCATAAACATTTAAACGAGTGATCCCAATCGCATGGTCATGATACCAGAGCGTAGCAGGACGCTGGCAATTAGGGTAATAATAAACTTCATGTAAGAATTTTGTTCCAACATTTTTAAAGTCCTTCGTAAACCATGCTTCCGGAAACCCATCATTTTCTGGTCGAACACGTCCCCCGTGTAAATGAACAACGGTCCTAACGGAAGGTTGGTCATGGTCTGTACCATGAAGCGTACGATCAACTGGCAAGAGGTGTTCATAAGGCAAATGGTTTTCCCATCTTACAAGAATAGGACGATTCCGACGAACCTCAAACGTCGGGCCAGGATACAAACCGTTATAGCCCCAAACGGTAGTTGGTGGCAAATCACGGTGCAATTTTTGCTGAACTTGCTTCATGGCTACCTCATAATAGGGAATTCCGTTGTGTTTCCCTTTTGCTTTCAGCACACTAGGAATCGGCAACGCATCAACAAATTTGTCTAGTGACAATGTACAATCACTCCTTCTATTATTATTTTTCTCAATATCCTATGCGGGATTTTAACAAGAGCTTGGTTATATGGTCATAGATTTAAGCGGAGTTTTAGTAAAATGGGTCTTTATTAAAAGAAAGCTACTATTATTTTGAAAACTTTCAACATAGCTTAGGGAGTTTTAGGAAGGCTAAATGCGGTTGTAGAGGCTAGATATGTTTCGAAAAATCTAGCGGATAAAATACAAAACCATCCTAAAAAGGATGGTAAGGGGGAAAATGGGTAAGATTTTTAAAAGATATGTTTAAGTGTATTTCTATCATGTGTAAAGTTTACCCAATTTATCCTGCTGGTAGAGCCGTCGTTGTAGTTGTAGCTGTTCTGGCTTTTAATTCCTGATCTAATAATAAAAGAGCAGAACTTCAGCAAGTCTGAGTCGATCAATGATTTTCTTTGCTTGTGCTTCTTCATCAATTTGCTCTCTTAAGAAATCTTGGATAATGATAGCCGCTTGTGGGTCTGTTTGATTGGCGTAGGTAAAGGCTTGACGATAAGGATTTGTAACAAATCGTTCATGAGCTAATAATTTTTGAAAGGTTTCTAACGGGGTACCAAAGTCACTTGGCTGGGCAGGATACTACTTAGTTGGACAGTACCATCCCGGTCCACGACAAAATCAATTAAGGTAAGCATATGTGTTCGTTCCTCTTCTGATTGCAATCTTAACCAATGAGCTAAATCTGTTAAGTTCAATCTCCCCATAAATGAAGACATAGCAAGATTTTAAGTTGTTGATACATGTTCAATTTGAATCCAATTATTAAATACCCTGTGAAGTTCTTCATTCATCTTTTCCACACTCCTAACTCCTATATATTTATTCCTTAGTATATAAATGGTAAAAAATAGTTCCTGTTTTAGCCGGAATTACAGGATAAATGACCATGCTACATAGGAATCAATGGGTGGACTGACAACAGTCAGAGTCGGTCCAAGAAGGTAGTTACCACCATAAAGTGATCTGGTGAACTACATCGGATATTCTTAAACTTGGTTATTATCATAGTACATTGTTTGGGCTACCGTTGAAGTTCACGGTGAAATATATAGCGATAGGCATTCTTTGATATTCTTCAGAGAGGCGAGGCTTTACTATCGCTAGTAAGTGGGACGAAATTACAATTTGTCTGTGTTTCTTGTACTACCAACATTATGTGCTAAATTCACAATCTGTAAATCTACAGAGCTCGTCCGCTTATTTCCCTTATCAAATGATTCTATCCTCGTTCAAAGCCGATAGGGTGAGAGGAAGGTGGAGGTTTGTTAAATTTCCAGCCAAGGCAATCTAAAGATAAAGAGCAAAAACAAATTTATATCGCTTTAGAGGGAAGAGCGCCGGAAAACATTGTAGCACTATATTCAGGAGAAGGGTTGCAGAATCATGGGAAAGAAAATCTGCGGAGTAAGTGAAATTTCGTAGGGAAGACTGTTCTTCCTAGCCTATGCTTTTGAAAGGAGTTCGGGTTCGAATCCCGACAAAGGTATACAATCAGTTCCCTTACAAATGATCGCCTAATAGAAAATAGAGTTGACTTCACTAACCAGTCCTTTAGTGAGAGCAACTCTATTTTTTATCGAAAAGTTTTCATTAGTAATCAATATTAGCTTTCAACAACTATTCGATCAGTAGGAATACCTTCTGCATCACAACGAAGTTGATAAAAATCCTGAACGATTTTAGGTTCTAGTATCATGGTTTCTTTCATTTTTAGAAGGGTTCTTTTGCCTACCCGACGATCTAAAAGCGTCAATATTTTAATTAAGTGATCTGTTGACTGTAGCAATTCTTCGATGGATGAGTTGAAGTAGAACTCTAAGGTAGTGAAGAAATCATATTGTGCATAGATTCCTTCTGTTTTTAACTGTTCGTGTGCTTGGTCTTGTATATCTCGATTCATAGTTATATCATCAAAATTGAAATGGTCGTTTTCAACTCGTATCTTTGTTTCTCTAGCATATTCAGCTCTCTCTGCAGTGATGGTGCACATACTTACCTTTTCCACTTTATCAACCGTAATCACAGCTCTCCCTAACTGGTCATGGGCTTTACGGTAATTGATGATATGAAAGTCTACTCTCATTCTCAGAGACTCGCAAATATAACTCTTCAACTGTTTCTTCGCTTTACTCCATTTAGGACTGTATAACAACTAATTCCCCTCCGGATATCTTAGATTCCATTCTATACATATAACCAAAACTAGTTCTACTCTCTTTTTTATGATTAGGCTCTGTTAACCGTTAATGTTGATAAACTGTAGAAACAAAAGGACCCTAGGGGTTCTTTTATTCGTTTTCTAAGAAATGCTACTCGTTTTTTAAAAGGGATTATATACTTACAAATGTTTATGTCCCAAAACTGCAATTGTATGGAATTGTCTAGATTTTGGACCTTTAAATAATGCAACATCGAGAAATCCATTTTCTTTAGCAATAGGAATTAATCGCTCTTCAATCATACTTTTTATATCTTCCCAAATTTCATCATCTTTGCCATCACAAAGGGTGATGACGAAATATCCTCCAGGTTTTAATACCCTGTATATTTCTGTGAAAGTTTCAGATAAATTTTCCCAAAAATAAATTGAGTGTATGCTAAACACTTTGTCAAAGTTTTCATCTTGGAACGGTAATCTATTAACATTTGCTTGAACCAATGTAGCTTTTTTAGCATTTAATCCGTTTTTATTTCGAATCGCAGCCGACCGAATAATGGTAGGAGATAGGTCCACTCCTACTACTTGTTCAACTAAAGTTTGGTCTAGGATAAGTTTCATTGCATAACCAGCACCACATCCTAATTCTAATACACTCTCGCCCTGCGCAATGTTTAATAGCTCAATAGTCCATAGAGTTTCAGGTTTATGTTGCTTTACCATCTTTTCACCAATATACGTTCCTAATAGACCTTGCGGCTTTCCATATTGTTTATCAATTAATCCCGTAATCAGCTTAATCATACCCATTATCAATCCTCTTCGGTTTAAACATTATAGTTTGTATTAAATGTACCCTAAAGTTTGGTTTATACCACTATTTGCAAATCCTGCCTCGTTCCTGAACAAGAAAAATCTATTATAACTGAACAGTGGTTAATCTGAGTTTATCATAAGTGGCATTCCACTCTAGTAAAATATGAAACTTTTCTGAAAGCTCTATCGTACTAGTAGATAAGATAATAGAGTGCCGACGCGAACTCACTTGAGGGGGAAGATACGATGAAAAAAAGACTTGGTATTGCAGCGAGCATTATTGGGGGAAGTTTCCTTTTATTTGGTATTGGAAGTTGGGTATTTCAGAAGGTTGCAAACAAAGAGGATCCAGAGTATTTTTTACAATTCATTAAAGAAAACGGAGCGAAGCAAAGTGTTGCGGTTTCTATACAATACAACCAGGACTCGCTTGCTGCCGTAAACGAACAGGTTTCATTGCCTTTAGCCAGCACCATGAAAATCATCCTTGCGATTGAATACGCTCGGCAGGCGGCAGAAGGGATGATTGACCCTCAACAACCTGTCTCACTTGACGAATTGGAAACCTACTATGTTCCCAAAACAGACGGTGGTGCCCATGAAGCTTGGCTTGAATCTGTGAAAGAAACAAAGCAAGATGACGCTGTTCCTTTAAGTGAAGTCGCAAACGGAATGATTGCCTATAGCTCTAATGCCAATACAGAGTATTTAATCGAAGTGCTTGGGGAAGAAAACATCAATGGGAACATAATTGACCTAGAAATCAACAGTCATGAGCCTATTTATCCGCTCGTCAGTTCCTTGTTTATCCCAATTCAGCTGATGAACGAGGAGAACTTAACGAAACAAGAAACGGTGGCGAAGCTTAAGGAGATGAGTTTGGATGAATACCGCGAACACGCGAAACGGATTCATGAAAACTGGAAGACCCAGCCTCCTACAGACGAAGAAAAAAAGAACATCATAAACGAACTAGACATGGAGTTTCAGAGAATCTGGTCGGATCGTTTGCCACGGGGGAGTGCCGAAGATTATCTTTCCATTTTGGAAAAACTCAACCGCAAAGAATTCTTCAAACCTGAAGTATATCAGCATCTAAATCCTGTGATGGAACAATTAATGAAAAACCCTCAGAATCAAGAATGGTTAACACATGCCGGTCAAAAAGGTGGGTCAACAGCATTTGTTCTCACGATGGCGATGTATGCCACAGATAAAAACCAAAATAAAACAGAATTTGTGTTTTTAGCAGATGATTTATCATCCACCCAACAAACCAAACTAAGCCGAAACATGAATCAATTTCAGTTAAAGTTGCTTCGTGATGAGGATTTTAGGGAGAAGGTAAAACAAGAACTAGAGAATCTTTAAATGGATGACAGGTAAGTATCTTTATTGAACAGTTTAAACAGAGAATGTAGTTTTATATAGTAAAAGATGGATGAATGTAGTTTTATATAGTAAAAGATGGATCAATTCTAATTTGAAAAAAGAGGGATTATTTGAATATAAAGATTGACTCACTGATCACGTTCCTAATCATGTGGGGGACACCGACTATCATGGTAGTGATCGCCTATTTAAAAATGAGCAAAGAGGATAAAAAGGACGTAAAAAAGGATTTTAGTTCTCCACATTTTATTTTTACGATTGGCTTTCTTGTAATAGGCTTTTTCCTAACTTCTGTTGGAAAACTACTGATGGTAGACATGTTAAAGGTAATTGGAATTCCTCTGATGTGTATAGCGGGGATGGTTATGACAGTGGATAGGTGGAAGGAAAACAAAACAAAAAGTATTTTTATTCCTATTTGTATAGGAGTAGCAATATTCGCCGTAGCATTCTGGTAAATAGGTAGGGTTATATTTTGAGCGACGGGCGTTTATGAAAGGAACAACTACAATGTTTCGCTAATGGTGTAAAAGCGAATTCCATCGTCTAATTTTGTTTTATCTAAGGGAGAGATGAATTTGGAAATGGATTATGATATTGAAGAAATCATGAAAGAGGAATATGAACGAAGGGATAGACTTTTACAACAATATACTGATAGGCGTAAAAGTTTAATAGATTTTTACGAATTGGCGTTAAAATACACAAGGCATTCTAAAAGAATTCATGTTCTGAATCAAAGAATGAAAAATCATAAACACATAATTAAAAATTATTATGGTAAATCATGAGAGCTCTACAACAATTGGATAGGCTCTTTTCAGGAGTAAATAGTTGGAGTGTGTAAAAGGGGAAGAGATTTATGAAAAAACATTGCTGTGAGGATATGGATTTTCACGCAAATTTTAAGTGTGATATTCATGAAAATCCTTTTGATTGTCCTGATAAAATCCTTATCTTTAATGGAAAGGAAAATGACTACGGCTTGATCATTCATGATGGTGGTTCTTCAAGAATCGGAATAGAATTCTGTCCGTGGTGTGGTTCAAAATTAACATGAGGCAATATCTTCTTGAAAATGGAGGCCCCTTTAGTAACAGAACATTTTTCACAATAAATAATATGGGGGTATGAAATGAGTAATATTAAGCAATCTCAAATAAATCCATTTGTGATTGCAATAGTGAGTATTATTTCTCTTTTGTTAGCATGTAGTGGGGTAGAACGTTTAATCCATAACGACCTAATAGTTGGACTTCCTCAAGTCATAGTAGGGTTTGTAGGTGGAATCCTTGGTTTTTAACAATATAGGCTAGCTAAAAAGATAGGATAATTGAAGCGAGGACTTGGATCGAAGATGACATTGTATAAACAGCTGAAGACCGTCTCAAATGGAAAGGTTTTAAAAGGTAGCTCTTTTTGTATACAATAAAAAGGAAGAAAATGTTATTCTGATTCTAGATAGTTGCTCTTCTAGTATAGGTGGGGAAAGCTTTAATACATATAGACTACAATATCACTTTGGAGGCACATCACTAATTATAAATGAATTACGTTCTTGATATATGAAACAGTATTTAATAAAGGAGTTGTCTAAAATGAATGGAAATAAAGGTACAGAATTAAACCGCTCTCCAAAAGCAGAAAACATTCTATCTCAGATTAATAGTAAAACGAAGCTAGGCGACTTACGAAAAATCGCGAAAGACATTAAAAAAGATCATGAACTCGCTATGGAACTTTGGTCAACAGGAGAGTTTTTGCCCAGACAATTAGCCATCTTAATTATGGATAAAAAACTCCTTACAGAGGATCTGCTAAATCAGCTTGATCAGGATATGCAGATGCACCCTTTTAATGAGCGAAATAACTTAATGGATTGGTTAATGGCCAATCAGCTCACCAAAGACAAGAAGAAAATTGCATTGATAGAGTCATGGGAAAATAGTCCCTCTGCTCTTCAAAGGCGAGTTTTCTGGTATTATCAAGGGCGATTGAGATGGACTGGACAAACACCACCTGATAACACTGAATACTTGCTATCAGCATTAGAAGCTAAGATTGCCCAGGAAGAACCGGAAGTACAATGGGCGATGAATTTAACCGCAGGCTGGATAGGCGTTTATGATGAAAAGAATCGTGAACGTTGTATAAAACTTGGTGAGAAAACGGGTCTATACAAAGGTGACAAAGTTTCAAAAGGATGTACTCCAAACTATTTGCCGGAGTTCATTACAATTGAAGTTAACAAACGCCATCCTTTGAATAATTAATTAGGGGTTCATGCAAAAAATAGAGGAACTCAAAAACTCAATTTGAACTGCTCAGTCCAACGATACTCTCCATTAGAAATTATCTTTCAAAAACGGACGCTTTTCAGGATTAAGGAAAGCGTTTTTCTTCATGCAAAGGGGCAGATTGTAGAGGAGCCCTAATTTGAAGTAGATTTAATTCGGCGGCGAAATCATCAAAACAGGATACAATAATTAAAGTACATAAATTTGAGGAGTCAGATAAAAACATTTCATTCGTATTCAATACGCATTGCTGTTTTTTTATCTTAGTTTCTCTAGTGTTTTTCATTTTCCAAAACTAGGTTCTAACCATTTTAGTAATGCATTCTTAAGTTGAATAGATGTTGATATTGTAATGGGTTTAGGATTATTCTCCTTAAGCCTAATTTCATTCTGGGGAAGTTTTAGAGTTGGAATTGATGATGAGAAGAAGCCAGGAGTTTATAAGCACAGGTGTTTTACAATTTAGCTGATTCCTAAATTACATAGCATTTGGATTTGTTCTAACGTCGAATTTGAACCCATTTATACAAATAATTCATTTCGCTATTTAAGCAGTCATTCTTTGGTATTCATATATAAAATAATCAAGCTCCTGACTAGCTTGTATTGTCCGATTATCATTAAAACCGTAAGTCAATCCCATCTTAATAAGATGCTTTCTCAAAAATTCAATATAAGTTAAAAGCTCACAGGGTCTTAAAACTATTTTTTGAGCGGTATTTTTCATAAAAGTCTTCTCCTTTTTTTACCTAACAACCATCTTACCAAATTATTGGGATTAACTAAAGGGATTATTTTCTAAAAATGTAAAGAACGAAGCTAAAAAGTTTACTTAACTCTTATGTAGGGCTAATCCTTTACTTTGATAAACCTTATAAATTTTGAGGTGAAGAAGCTGAATCAAGAGTAAAAATGGATAAGTAATAGCGGAAAACCAATAGTTCCATTGGTTGTGGTAAAAATATCCAAATTCAATAGAGAGATACTCAAAAGTCAGGCTAAATAGAGTCCAACCTACTATATAGGTTATTTGCTTCTTGATTGATTTTCTAAAAGGATAAGAGTTCATATATAAAACACCTGAAGAAGGAAAAATGAACATAATTGGCAAAAAACCCGCCAAATCAACACCAGGTTTAAAATAGCCATAAAGATTATATTTGAGGTCTAAAACTGTATCAGTAACAAAACCAAATACAATAGAAAATAAAGCAATAGCGTACAACTCGTTTTTGGGTAGATTTTTGGGGACTAATAACGCAAATACAATAAAAACAGTTACAGAAATAATTAGGAAGTACATATAATTTTCATTCCTCGTTATAGATCATTACTAAATATTGTTACCTAGCCACCATAAGCTAAACAGGATAAAAATTTTTTCATAGTTCCTGCACTAAAGAATTGTTTCAGTTGAAAGCATCATAATACCAAAGGAAAGGAGAAAAAAAGACTTCATTTTTAATGAAGTCAAAAGAATATATATATTAAAGGAAAATGAAAATTAGGGGTCTAAATGCACCTAAGTTCCCATGAATTACTTTATGTAAAAAAAATAATTATGTTACATGCACCTAGCCTGTTTTTTTCGGAAATGGATTATTGTACAAGGTTGAACAAGTTATATGTAAGAAAAAAGCAGGGTGTTATAAGTGAACTAAAAAGGCAAAAAGACAAGCAAGTTATTATACAAAAATCAGGTCTTGCGGTTACTTTGTTTTGTAGAGAAGCCGTAAGTTCTGATTTTATTTTTGACTTAAACATTAGCGCATATTTTCGACGACCTATCCTCCACGAAATTTCATATTTATTAACATTAGACAAGAAACTACAATTTCTTGTGAACGTGTTTCGACAAATGAATATCATTAAGATATCTGTGTCTATCAAACAGATATCTAATTGCTAGCAATATGATAGGGTAGGAGGAAACCCTTATTTCACTAGGTGACAGGCACCATCCAAATAATGGAAGGTGCCTGTCACTCTTATTAATGTCCTTAATGAGAAGAAATACATATTTAATTAGTAAGGCGATGTACCCTATGATTCTGGCTTAACTTCACATTCATTAAGACAAGGGGATGATAATTTTATTATGTCTACTAATCAACGGTCGAACTCAAAACTATGTTGATCACATATCCAATTAATCAATCTCGAGGAAAATCAAATCCTTTAATAGATGGTACTGCTCCTCTTTGTAATGAAGCGAATCAGGACGATCAGCAAGTGAGAAAATCGTTGGAAGTGGAATTCTTTCAAAGGGCAATTGTTCAGCGGGTAATTGATGGTGACACGATTGAACTAACAAACAAAAAGAGGGTGCGGCTAATCGGGATTAATACACCGGAATCCACCTATAAAATCGAAGTGTATGGAAAAGAAGCGCAAAACTATTCGCAAGAAAAGCTTGCTGGAAGAACGATTTGGTTACAGAAAGAGATTTCTGACAGTGACCGCTATGGAAGATTGCTTCGGATTGTCTGGTTAGAGCAACCTGTGGATAGCAGAAATGAAGATGAAATTCGGTTAAAAATGTTTAACGCCGAATTAATTTTGAATGGCTATGCCGAACCATCCACATTTCCACCCGATGTTAAGTATAGTCCATATTTTCGGCAATTTGCACGTGAGGCCCGGAGTCTAAGGGTTGGGTTGTGGAGGTTTGGAAGGAAAGGGACGACGATTGGGGATTTTGACCTTACCATGTAATTCATTAAAAAATCAAGAACCTCTCTGATAACTTGAATTCAGGGTACAAAAAAGAAAAGGCTTGAGCCCGGAAAATCATAGGTTCAAGCCATCATTATCCTCTTACCAATTAGGGGAGTGAATTCCCTTATTTATCTTGCTGTCATACCGCCATCGACGACGAATTCTGACCCTGTGCTATAACTAGATTCATCTGAAGCAAGGAACAAAACCAAGTTAGATACTTCTTCTGGTTTTGCAACGCGACCGTTTGGAATGTATTTCGCAAATTCTTTAACGGCGTCTTTTGTTTCTTCTTGGACAATCATTGGTGTTTCGATGACGCCTGGATGAACGGAATTCACACGAATGCCATAGTGAGCCAAGCTAAGTGCAGCGGCTTTGGTCATGCCTCTGACAGCGAATTTCGTATCCGTATAGCCAATTGCACCCCCAACTAGACCATTCATCGAAGAGATGTTCACAATTGAACCGCCTTTTGCTTCTTTCATCGAAGGAATAACCGCTTTCATTCCTAGGAACACCGACACTTGGTTGATCTCAACGATCCGTTTGTACTCTTCTAGAGTCATTTCTTCGATCGATTTATTCATCGTAATCCCGGCGTTATTTACTAACACATTTACTGGACCAAATGCTTCTTCCGTAACAGCAACTGCTTGCTCCCAGTTTTCTTTGTTGGTAACATCCAATTTGATGAACTTTGCATTTTCTCCCAATTCATTTGCAAGGGATTGTCCTTCTTGTTCAAGAATATCAGCAATCAAGACTTTTGCTCCTTCTTTGACAAACAACCGAGCGTGAGTCGCTCCCATTCCTCGTGCTCCACCCGTAATAATCGCTACTTTATCAGCTAATCGGCTCATGTAAAATACCTCCTGATGGGTTTATTTTTGGTCTTCAATATGTTTTAGAAGCTTCTCTTGAATGTTAAAATACTGATTGATTTCCTCTTCATTTAAGGCTTCGAAATGTTGCATAAATAAGGTTTGACCAATTGCTTGTGCTTCAGACAATGCCTTTTCACCAGTAGGAGTAATCCTCAATTGGATAACCCTACGGTCTGTTTCGTCAAACACTTTTTCAGCAAGCCCTAAATCTAATAGCTTTGTCGCAATATTCGTCATTGCACCTTTTGTATAGCCGAGTTTATCAGCTAGATCCACTAGCTTTTGAACCCCGTTCTTTTTTAAATCGGATAACACAAGTATCGGAGATATCCCAAGAGGATAGGGAAATGCCTTTGTGAACCTGACAATGTTTTCGTTATTAATTTTATCAATCATATGGATAAGTTCAAAAAGATCCTTTTCTTGCAAATTATCTTCTCCATTCCTAGCTTAGCGAAGCATCGTTGTTCCACCATCTACCATGATAGTCTGTCCGGTAATATATCTAGAATCTTCGGAAGCAAGAAACACCGCAACAGTACCAATATCTTTTTCAATATCGCCGAAGTAACCCAATGGTATTCTACTTTTGACTTGTTCATAATATTTCGGTTGAGCTTTTGACCATGCCTCAACACCTGGGGAATTAGCAATCGGGCTAATGATGTTCACATTAATTCCAAACCGGCCCCATTCATTAGCAGCTACCCTAGAAACCCCTCGAATCGCTTCTTTTGCTGCGGCATAAGCAGCTTGAGTTTCATGCCCATTTAACCCAGCACCAGAAGCGAAATTAATCACATTTCCTTTTGACTCTTTTAAATAAGGAAGCGCAGCCTGCATCAAGTAAAAGCTCGGATAAAATCCAGTTCCAAAGGATAAATCTAAATCTTCTTGAGTGGTTTCTTCAATGGTTTTTTGCTTAGATGCATGGGCGTTATTTACGAGAACATCCAGTCTTCCATATTTTTCAACCACCGTGCTTACAATTGTTCCGAGGTTTTCTCGATCCATTAAATTTGCTTTTAGAAACATGGATTGTGGCGAGAACGCTTGAAGTTCTTTTTCCGTGCTTTTACCAGTTTCTTCATTTAAATCAACGATCGTAACAATGGCCCCTTCTTTCACCATTGCCTTCGCAATTCCACTACCAATCCCAGCAGCACCGCCTGTAATAATAACAACTTTATCTTGAAGTTTCCCCATTAGGATCATCCCTTCTAAAAGTAGTTTAGCATTAAACTATGCAAATATAGTTTAGCATTAAACTAATTTTTTAGCTAGAATAATTTCGTAATCTATGAGTTCCCATCACATCTCTAATAAAGTTGAATCCTGCACAGGTTATTTATGTTTTTCTAACACAGTTCTTTAACGTAATTGAGCTTACGAAGTGAGCCGGTTTGATGTGAAACTGAACTATAATAGCTATCTATTTGCATACCCTTTTAAGAAGAAGTTTGGACGTGGTGTCCTGTTATGAGCTGCCAACAAGTTGTTGGGCAGTATTTTTTATGCTAATTCCCTTTACCCCTGTCCTTTTTTCACTCTACTCTCTATATAAAGGGTGAAGGGAGGTGAGGAACAATGGCACAAGCAATGTTAAAGGATTCCCGCATCACACTAATGTTTGAGACTGGCTTAAACGAGAAAGGCGAGCCAATCTTCAAAGGAAAATCGTATGCGAATGTAAGGAAAGAGGCGACTGCTGATCAACTGCATCAGGCAGCATCAGCACTAGGAGGACTTTGCGCGTATCCTCTTAGCTCGGTAGAACGTACCGATAATTACGATCTTATCTAATCTGAATCTAGGGAAGGAAGGAGGTGAAAAGCATGGCGAAGACGTTAGAGCTTCAATTTGGTACAGACCTAGGGAAGGTCGCTCGATTAACAGTGGATAACCCTGTTGAACCAATCGAACCAGCTGCTCTGAAAGTGGCGATGGAAGCAATTATTGCTTCGAACGCATTTTTCTCAAGCTACGGGTATCTCGTATCTGTTGGTGGTGCCCGCGTGGTCGAACGAAATGTCACAGAATATGAAATTATCTAATCATATAAAGAGCCGGATTCCATTAGGAAACCGGCTTTTCCTATAAATCAGTGAACATACGTTTAGAGAGGAGGAAGAATCATGCAAGAGCTCATCCCACTAATAAGTGAAGTAGGGTTTCCGATTATTGTCACCTTATACTTGCTTCATAGAATTGAAGCCAAGCTTGACAATGTCGTCCAATCCATTCAGAATCTGCCGAATCAGATGAAGGAAAATGATTATCAGGATAGGAAGATTATATGAGGAAAAAGGGTCAGCCATTGGCCCTTTCACGCTCAACTCAGCAAAAGAATCTTTGGGTCCACATAAAAAAACTTCTAACCATCTTACGGATGCAGTGAGCTGTTTCCCTTAAGAAATTAGATGACCAACGAGTTGACGGGGTTACAATTGGACTGACTAACTTAAAGAGATGTGGTCTAGCACATAATCCAATCCTATTCGTGTAGCTTCGTCATTTTCAGTAGGCTGAGTTTTTAAGTCTTCGAGTTTTGTAGTTGGAAGTCTTTTTTGTATGCTCGTGTTTTTAAATGTTGTAACTGGTGCAGCCGTCCCACCTTCTTATTAATCTCTCCATTCAGTCTGCAAAATCCGCATTTACCTTAAGTTGCTTGTCCAGACAGAATGGAAGGAAACCGAATATGGTATAGAGATTAAAGCGAAAGGAGGGGAAACGATATGTCAGGATATGGCGGTGGAGGCAACAGCACATTTGTGTTGATTGTGGTTCTATTTATTCTCCTTATCATTGTTGGTGCAGGCTACTAACAATGAAAATTAGCTGAACAAAAGAGGCTTGCCACTCGGCTAGCCTCTTTTGTTATGGAGTTTTCGCAACTCCTTCTATTTTTACATACGTGATAGACCTAATCCTGAGAAAGAACAGTAAAAGGAAAAAGCTGCCGAGTGTTTCTCGACAGCCAAAGAGGATGATGAATAAAAGCATGAACCAGTTTTCTGTTTAACTTTCATCGTCATCTTTTTCTGAATATACGTTCGAAACGTACATTGCGATCTTTAGTACCTTTTCGAGGTCTAGCTTACTAAAAATGTCTGAGACTGGAAAAGGATCCCTTGCACGAGGTGGTGGTGGAGGGGGAAGAGGCAATGATATCGACTCGTTTTGAGCTAGTGAATACAATGTTTGGTTTAGGGTTTCACAATACTCTTGGAGTCTCATAGACGATCTTTCCTGCGCTTCCATATTAGCAAGAAGGTTAGTTAACGCTTCTTGTTGTTGTGCCATTTGTTTTTGTAAGTCTTTTAGAAGTGTGTCTTGGGCTTGTACCCGGTCTGATAAATCATTTACCAAAGAGGATAGTTTTTTATCTTTTGACATTCCATGTATCCCTCCTTTCATCTGCCAATAACAAGACAGTTCTTTAAAACAAGTCCCACCATAGCGTATGATTTGCGTGTTGCGTTTGTATAGACAAACTGTTTAGAATGGAGAAAATGGGGGAAAGACAGAGAGACACTTTAGAGGAGGGGACGGTCCTCATTTATTAAAAACAAGGCTCTGTTAAAGTCGCCACAAAATATCTCGACAACTACCTTGCTTGGTTTCTGTTTATAAATAGTCGCAGTAAAGAAAGTACAAAGCAACATATTAAATAGCTTCTGCCAACATCATTTGTTTGAAATGACAGAAACTTATGATAGTTTACGACTGTCGAAAATCAATATGTAGCCCTTATTCAACTACTGATGCGGGTTAGTGAAATTAGCAGTATGGGGGTTTATCCTTATTTTCATAGACACTCCAAATATATACTGATAGAATAATCTGAAATATATTAGAGGTGGAATAAAGTTGAAAAAAAGAATAGGATGTTTACATGCCCATTATTCAAATATTGAGTATATCGAAAATGCACTTTCCCCATATGGTGTTGAATTTATACATTTTGTTGACCCCGCATTAATGTATCGAGTTACATCGGATGAGGGTTTTAAATTGGCAGATGCTCAAAACAAAGTTAAAGAGCAAGTAGAGTGGATAGCAAAATGCAATGTTGATGCTATTCTTATTACTTGCACAAACTATATTGCAATTTTACAGGAAGAACAACTATCAATATCTGTGCCAATAATAAAAATAGATGAACCCTACTTTGAATACATTAGTAATATAACGCAACCTCAAACAATTCTATTTACAAATCCCGCAACCGTTAATGGGACAATGGAGCGTCTTAATCACTATGCTTATCATCATCAAAAAACTTTAGATATAGAGGTAATTGTCATTAACAATACTTTTGAATTAATAATGAAAGGTCAAAAACAAGAATATAACCAAGAAATTTCCAAGTTTCTAAATGAAATTCTCAAAGAAGATAAAATTATCTCCGTTGCTCAATTATCTATGGTCGATGCATCCAAAGAAGTTGAGTATAGGACATCAACCCCGATAATTAATCCTTTGGATACATTAATTTCTTCCGTTGTTAGTCAGTTAAAAATTGACAAGAAATCAGTGGTTATGTGAT
>Ga0180215_1001051_pt1 | contig 31433 bp, 31 predicted proteins | sample eDN3rd37CBELigBY_FD_128871 | JGI IMG/M metagenome (GOLD analysis project Ga0180215, IMG submission 128871) | Enriched backyard soil microbial communities from Emeryville, California, USA - eDNA 3rd pass 37_C BE-Lig BY (version 2) (version 2) | ecosystem: Environmental > Terrestrial > Soil >...
ATTTCAACGCGGCATCGCTTTTCTTCCTCCCGGCGCTGCCGTGTCGGCCGTTCCCTCTGGAAGGTTTTGACTTATTTGTCGGACCTCACTTTATGCCGGGCCCTTGGCCCGGCTTTTTTTTGCCTGGCAATACCGGGTTGATGCCGCGTTCTAGCGAAAACTTGGTCATCGTGCTTTTCGACTTTAGTCGCGGGATTTTCTGATACCTGTGAGCTGTCGCGGTGCTCGAAGAAGTGGCCCTTACCCCGTCGATGCACCGTATGCATCGAGCGCAACCCGGCTGCTCCCCTAGCTCAAGGGATGGGGCCTGCCGCAATGCACACCTAAGCAGGAAATGAAAACGGAAACAGCCGAGATGTATCGATTATCGACACAGCTTGGCGTCACCGGTCCGGAAACGTTTCTGAGACAAGAGAAACGATTTCCTTCAGGATCGCACCCTCCGGATCCGCCAATTCCTCAAGGATGCTGAAATGGTTATGATTGGAGAGGCAGAGCAGCCTGGATTCAAGCCTTCCGGCGTCCCATGCGGCGCGGAACGCCTCGGATTGCCGGCAGAGTTCCGGAAGTTCCTCGCCGCCATAGGCTATGGTGAAGGGAGGAGCGAAGGCGGGAATGTGATGCTGCGGGCTGAACCGCGCCACGTCTTCGGGCGTAAGCCTCACGTCCTCGTTAAGGTAGCTCAGACGGATCGGCTCCAAATCGAAAATCCCGCTGATGGAAGTTCCGCTGCTGACTCCCCTCTCGTTGAGAGTCATCGCAACAAGATGTCCTCCAGCCGAGTGGCCTGATATGTGAAGCAGACCGTGCCCTGGAATGGTTTGCTTGAGGTGCCTGTTCAGACAGGCTATCGCCTGCCTGATTTCCTGAACGATTCCGCCGATCGTTTGCCGTGGCGCCAAGGTGTATTCAATGTTCGCGAAGTTCAAACCGTGCGCGAGAGCTCCCTTAGCGAGAAAGCGGTAGGTTTCCTTGTCCTGGCTCCTCCAGTACCCGCCGTGGATGAAAGCGAGCGTCGCCAGTCCTTGAAATCCCGACTCACGCGACGCCTCGAAAATGTCGATGCGGTTCCGCTCTTCCTCGCCATAACGGATTTCCGTGAGGCGGCCGGACGCCGCGATCGCTTGGCCGCGGGCGATCCAGTAGGCCATCATGTCCTTCAACGTCGACAGTCCGACCGCACGAGGATTGTCGTAGGCCGCATCCAGCGCGCTCTTGTCCATTCCACGATAGAGCATGTGCCCTCCATCAAGAGATAAAGCGGTCCGGCCATCATCCAACCCGAGGGCGAGGCTCGCCGCAACAGCTTTCAGACGTGGAGATACCGCTCCTTGATCCCGGGATCGGCCGCGAGCTCGGCACTCGTGCCCGTCCAGACTGAGCGTCCCTTCTCGATGATGACGTGCCTGTCGGCGAAGCTTGAAAGCGCATCAACATTCTTGTCGATCACCAGGATCGATTGGCGTTCATCGCGAAGGCGTTTGAGACACGACCAGATTTCCGCGCGGATCAGAGGCGCGAGCCCCTCGGTCGCTTCGTCGAGGATGAGAAGCTTCGGATTGGTCATGAGGGCTCGCCCGATGGCCAGCATCTGCTGCTCACCGCCGGAGAGCTGCGTGCCGAGATTGGTCCGACGTTCCCTCAGGCGGGGAAACAGCTCGTAGACCGCGCTCAAGCTCCAGCGGCGCGCGCCGCTCCGCGCGGCGGCGGTCGCAACGAGGTTCTCCTCGACCGTCAGTGTTGGGAAGATCTGTCGCCCTTCCGGCACGAGGCCGATGCCGGTCTGCGCGACCTTGTACGGCGCGAGCCCCGTCACGACTGCTCCGTCGAACCGGATGTCGCCACCTCGCGGGCGCAAAAGACCCATGATGGACCTGATCGTCGTAGTCTTTCCCATGCCGTTGCGCCCCAGCAGCGTCACCACCTCACCGGCGCCGACGTCGAGGGAGACGTCGAACAGGACCTGAGCCGCACCATAGGATGCCTGCAGATGTCGCACGGACAGCACTAGACGACCTCCTCGCCCAGATAGGCGATCCGGACCTCCTCGTTCGCCCTGATGCGCTTCGGCGTATCGGTGGCGATCACGCGCCCGTAGACAAGAACGCTGACACGGTCGGCGAGAGAGAAAACCGCATCCATGTCGTGCTCGATCAGCATGATCGTGAGGCGGCTCTTGAGGCGCTGCAAGGTTTCGACCAGACGCATGGACTCCTCGTGGCCCGTGCCCGCCAGGGGCTCGTCGAGCAGGAGCAGCTTCGGCTGCGTCGCAAGACCGATGGCAAGCTCGAGCTGACGCTTTTCACCGTGGGACAGAAGGCCTGCGGCGATTCTCGCGCGGGAGGCGAGCCCAACCGAGCTCAAATGCTCCATGGCAGCCTCGTTCAGCTGTCTTTCCTGTGCCGCGACACCGAAGAACCGGAAGCTCGATCCAGAACGCGCCTGAACGGCGAGCGCCACGTTCTCGAGGGCGGAGAATGCGGGAAGAATGGAGGTGATCTGGAACGAGCGGGCCAGCCCCCGTCGGACCCTTTGGGGCATGGGCAGGCGGGTGACATTCTCTCCGTCGAACACGACCTGTCCGGAATCGGGGCTCAGCGTTCCCGAGATCTGGTGAATGAGCGTCGTCTTGCCTGCGCCGTTGGGGCCAATGATGGCGTGCAGTTCGCCCGGGAGAACGGAGATGTTGACGTCGTCGGTGACGACGAAAGCCCCATAGGTCTTGCGGAGATCGCGCAGTTCGAGGAGAGGCTCAGTCATGGCGCCCTCGCTGCAGGAGGCCCATGATCCCGCCGCGGGCGAACAGTACGACCAGGATGAGGATCGGGCCGAAGACCATCTGCCAGTTCTCCGTGAGACGCCAGCGAAGTTCGTCGTTCAGGAAGAAGCCCGCCGCATGGAGGATCTCCGGCAGGAATTCCTCCATGAGAAGATAGGCCACTGCGCCAATGATCGCCCCATGAAGTGATCCCAGCCCGCCGAGCACGACCATGAAGATCAGCTCCCCCGAGCGCTGCCAGGTCATGAAGGCAGGGCTGACGAACTCCGCCTGGTTGGCCAGAAGGCATCCGGCCAGGCCCGCGATTATGCCACTGATCACATAGGCCGTCAGCTGAAACGAGAAAGGCTGGAAGCCGATGGCTTCCATGCGTGTGACGTTCTCCTTCGTCCCCTGCAGGACGCGCCCGAAACGGGAGGCCACGATCGACCTCAATAGGATATATGCCCCGAGAAGGCAGGCAAACGTCGCGCTATAGAGCGCAAAATCGGTTTTGAGAAAGTTCGAGCCAGCCACGAGACTGCGCGATGGAAGCGTCAGGCCGTCATCACCCCCATAGGAAGCGAGCGATGACGCCAGAAAGTAAAGCATCTGTGCGAAGGCGAGGGTGATCATGATAAAGTACACCCCCTTGGTTCGGAGGGAGATCGCTCCCGTCACGGCGGCGAAGAGCGCCGACGCCGCCAAGGCCACCGGAACCTGGATGAGCGCATCCTCGATGCCGTGGCTCGCCAGGATTCCGACCGCATAGGCCCCGATACCGAAGAAGGCCGCGTGGCCGAAGCTCACCAGTGCACCGTAGCCGAGGATGAGATCAAGCGACATGGCAGCAAGGCCGAAGATCATCACGCGGGTGAGGAGCGACAGCACGTAGCCCTCCGCTCCGGATGCGGGCGCCAGGAAGGGTGCTGCCGCGAGCAGGACGAAAATGACGGCCGGAAAGAGGTCGAACCGTGCAGCAACGGATGGTCGTGCAGCTGATTGGATGTGGGTCAGTTCCGTCATCGCACCATCTCTATCGCTTCACCGGAAACAGACCGGACGGACGGAAGAACAGGACGGCGGCCATGAAGATGTAGATCAGCATCGGGGCGATTGCCCGACCTGTCTGGCTCGCGGCCGAAGGGTCGAGAACAAGGCGAAGAAGATTGGGTGCGAAGGAGCGCCCAAGCGTGTCGACCAGACCGATCAGGAGAGCGGCCAGAAAGGCCCCGCGGATCGAGCCGATGCCACCGATCACGATTACCACGAAGGCCAGGATCAGAATGTTGTCGCCCATGCCGGGCTGCACGGAGAGGATCGGTGCAACCATGGCCCCCGCGAATCCCGCGAGCATGGCCCCGAATCCGAACACGATCATGAAGAGCCGCCGGATGTTGACGCCCAGAGCAGATACCATCGCGGCATTCGTGGCGCCCGCGCGCACCAGCATTCCGACGCGCGTATGACCAACGACGAAGTAGAGGAGCGCTGCCACGAGAAGGCCCGCCGCTATGATGGCGATCCGATAGATTGGATAAAGCAGGCCATCCATGATCTCCACTGATCCCGACAGAATCTCGGGCACCGGCACGCTCAGGGGAGCGGCACCCCAGACGAACTTCACGCCTTGATTCAGGAACAAGATCACGCCGAAGGTCGCGAGGACCTGATCGAGATGGTCCCGGTCGTAAAGGTGCCGGAAGATGAGAACTTCCAGCAGCAGGCCGAAGGCGAGGGCGGTCGGGAGCGCCAGAAGAAGCCCCCAGCCGAAACTTCCAGTCCAGGCGCTGAAGGCGGCAACCAGGTAGGCCCCAACCATGTACTGCACGCCGTGAGCGAGGTTGATGAAGTCCATCACACCGAAGACGAGGGTCAGTCCGGCGGCGATGAGAAAGAGGATGAGCCCAAACTGAAGGCCGTTCAAAGCCTGTATCGCAAAGAATGTTGCAGTCATACGCCCATCGCCGGCAGCAATCCTGGATCGGTCGAGCACCCATCTAGGCACTCACGGAAGAGGAGCACGCTCATGAAGTGAAAGAGAAAGGCCCATCTGCTTCGGAATGACCTCGAGCAGACAGGCCCATCCATTCGCGTCTCAGTTCGTGGGCGAGCATTCCTTTGCATAGGCGTCGGTGTAATCGTCGAACACCTTTTCCACCACTTCCGTCTCGAGCTTGCCGTCCGCCCGCTTGGCGGCTTTCACGAGATAAAAGTCCTGTACCGGGAAGCCGTTAGCCCCAAACTTGAAGTCTCCGCGCAGGGATTTGAAATCCGCCTTCTGGATGGCGGCGCGCAGCGCGTCCTTATCGTCGGTCTTGCCACCAGTCGCCTTGACGGCGCTGTCGATGAGGAGCGCTGCATCATAGGCGTGCATGGCGTAGGAGGCCGGCACGGCATTGTATGCCGCCTCATAGGCTGCAACGAACTTCTTGTTCTCCGGCGTGTCCAGATTGGGAGCCCAGTTCGAGCCGCTGAGCATGCCGATGGCGGCGTCCTGCTGCGCGGGCAAGTTCGTCTCATCGACAGTGAAGGCGGACAGGAACGGGATGCGATCGGCAAGGCCGGCGGCGCGATACTGCTTGACCAGGTTCACGCCCATGCCGCCCGGCATGAAGGTGAAGATCGCGTCGGGCTGCATGGAGGCAATCTTCGCGAGTTCCGACTGGAAATCGAGAGTGTTGAGAGGAACGTAGGATTCCTCAAGAATTTCGCCTTTGTAATGGCGCTTGAAGCCAGCCAGCGCATCCTTGCCGGCCTGATAGTTCGGAGCGAGCAAATAGACCTTCTTGTAGCCGCGGTCTTGCGCAACCTTGCCGAGAACCTCGTGGTTCTGATCGTTCTGGTAGGATGTGGCGAAGAAGTAGGGGTTGCAACTCTTACCCGCGAGATTCGAAGGGCCAGCATTCACGCTGATGTAGAAGGTCTTGGAATCGACGATCGGCTTGTGGGTGGCGACCGCCACGTTCGAGAAGATCGGACCGACGACAAAATCCACCTTGTCGCGCTCCAGAAGGCCCTTGACCTTCGTGACCGCGACATCGGGCTTCAGCTCGTCGTCGACGACGATCACCTCGACATCCCGGCCGCCCAGCTTGCCGCCGAGATCCTTCACGGCGAGCTGGAACCCGTCCCTCGCATGCTGGCCGAGGACGGCCGAGGGGCCGGAGAGAGTCAGGAGCAAGCCAATCTTGAGCTTCTCCTGCGCCATGGCAGGCGCCGCGGCCAGCGTTACGGCCGCTGCCAAGCCAAGGGTCTTGATCATTATTTTCATCATGGTCTCCCGAGACGCTGTTCCCTGCGCACGTTCGTCGTGCTGCATTGTTGTTCCGGCGGGACGCGAGACGCCTCGACGGAAGCTCGGCGCTATACTGCCGCAAAAGGATCCCGTCGAATACTCCGTTTTCGACAGAGGGTGAATGGTAGTTTCCATCTCCGGGATTGCCAAGAAATATTTTAGGCTTTAAATAAATTGACAATGAAGCCACCCGGGTTATTCGGTCAACAAGCAGGTGGCAGGAGGGGCCTGAGCGGCGAGGTCTGGCCGAGGTTCTGGTGGTCGTGAAGCTGTGCATTGTCCCGAAAGTTGGTCGATCCCAGCCTCGTCACGCCTCGCGGCGCATCGTCGGATCGGGCGAACCAGAGGAAACGCAGCGATGGCGTATACGGCACATGTCGATACCTTCACACGGGACAACCTTCCGCCCCGGGATCAGTGGCCGGCTCTCCTGTCCACCCGTTCGGAGCTTCAGTATCCAGAGAGGCTCAACTGCGCAGCGGCTTTCCTCGACCGGTGGGTCGATGAGGGCAGGGGGGATGATCCCTGCCTCATCAGCCCAGTCGAGACGCTCACCTACCGCGATCTCCAGGAACGAGTGAACCGGATCTGCAATGTGCTCGTGCACCGGTTCGGCCTCGTGCCGGGCAATCGGGTTCTGCTCCGCTCCGCCAACAATCCGATGATGGTCGCGACTTATCTCGCCGTACTGAAGGCAGGCGGCGTGGTGGTCGCCACGATGCCGCTGTTGCGCGCGAAGGAGATCGCCTACCCGCTCAACAAGGCCGGGATCGCGTTTGTGCTGTGCGACCATCGCCTCGCGGAGGAGATGGAGCGTGCGCGATCCATGGCGCCGGGCCTGCAACATGTGGTGTATTGGGGCTCGGGTGCTGCCGACAGCCTCGAGGCTCTGATGGCCGAGGCGTCGCCGGAGTACGACGCGGTGGAGACCGCAGCAGACGACGTGTGCCTCATCGCCTTCACGTCCGGGACGACCGGCGAGCCGAAGGGTACCATGCATTTTCACCGAGACATGCTGGCGGTCTGCGATGCCTATTCCGGGAACGTCCTGCGCCCTGAACGGACCGACCGCTTCATTGGCTCGCCGCCCCTGGCCTTTACTTTCGGGCTCGGCGGACTCGTCCTGTTCCCGTTGAGGGTAGGCGCCTCGACCGTCCTCCTTGAGAAGGCAGGGCCGGAGGATCTCCTCTCGGGCATTGCGCGATTCAGAGCTACGATCTGCTTCACGGCGCCGACAGCCTATCGCGCCATGCTGGCGAAGCTGGATAGCCACGATATTTCCTCGCTCCGGAAATGCGTTTCGGCGGGTGAGCCGCTGCCCAAGGACACGTTCGAGGCGTGGAGGAACGTGACCGGGATCAAACTGATGGACGGGATCGGAGCAACGGAGATGCTCCATATCTTTATTGCGGCGACCGAGGAGGATATCCGCCCTGGAGCGACCGGCAGGCCTGTTCCCGGATACGAGGCGAAGATCATCGATGATGAGGGTTGCCCCCTTCCCCCTGGCAGCGTCGGCCGCCTTGCGGTCCGTGGCCCGACCGGGTGCCGCTACCTCGCCGACGAGCGGCAACGCAAATACGTGCAGGATGGCTGGAACGTCACCGGCGATACCTACCTCATGGATCGGGATGGATACTTCTGGTATCAGGCGCGCTCCGACGACATGATCATCTCGGCAGGATACAACATCGCAGGTCCGGAGGTCGAAGCGGCGCTCCTCACACACCCGGCAGTGGCCGAATGCGGTGTAGTGGGCGCACCCGATGACGGGCGGGGAGCGGTCGTGAAGGCCTATGTGGTGCTGCGCGCCGATGTCAGGCCGGGCGCTGACCTGACGAAGGCACTGCAGGATCATGTCAAGACGGAGATCGCACCTTACAAGTATCCGCGTCTCATCGAATATGTCGATGCTCTTCCGCGTACCCAGACCGGCAAGTTGCAGCGGTTCCAGCTTCGCCAGATGGCCGCGCAGCAATCCCAGGAGGCCATGATTTCCTGAGAATGTCCGCTTGGAGAAGGAGTGGGCCCTCCGACGAATTCCGTGGCAGGAATCTGACGATGATACATCCGTCTGTCGTCCAACAATGAGCAGAATCCCAATAGGGTGCTGCAAAGGGGAACAGCGGTGCGAACACGAGACGCTGCAACGTCGACCCAGTTGAACCGGCCCCGGAGCTTGCTCCGAACTTCTTTTATGCTTAAAATAATTCTACCTTGCCTTGGAGGCATCTTCGCATGAAAACGGCGATCATCGGCGGGGGGCCTGCGGGGCTCTATTTCGCCATCCTGATGAAGAAGCTTCAGCCAGAGGCTGACATCACGGTTTATGAGCGCAATCGCGCGGACGACACATTTGGCTTCGGCGTTGTCTTTTCCGATGCGACCCTTGACGGTTTCGAGAAGTATGATCTGCCGAGCTACCAGCGGATCACGCGCGAATTCGCCTATTGGGACGACATTGCAATCCACTTCAAGGGAACAGAGCATCGCATCGGTGGGAACGGATTTTGCGGCTGCTCGCGCCGGACTCTGCTGCTGATCCTGCGGGACCGCGCGGAAGAACTTGGCGTCAGGCTGCGCTATCAGGTGGATGTTGATGACGAGAGCCTGTTCGCCGATGCGGATCTCGTCGTCATCGCCGATGGCATCAACAGTCGATTCCGGGAGCAGCATGCTGACCACTTCCAGCCCGAGTTGGATCTGAGACCCAACAAGTTCGCCTGGATGGGGTCGACGAGGCCTCTCGACGCGTTCACCTTCATCTTTCAGGAGACCGAGTGGGGGCCCTTCATCGCCCATGCCTATCAGTACGAGGCGAACCGTTCCACCTGGGTCTTCGAGACGGACCCGGAAACCTTCAACCGCGCCGGACTGGGCCGGAAAACGGAGGAGGAATCCGCCGCGTTCATGGAGCAGATCTTCGGCTGGTTTCTGAACGGGCACAAGATTCTCACCAATCGCTCCCTTTGGCGCAACTTCCCGATGATCCGCAACAAACGTTGGGTTCTCGGGAACAGGGTCCTGATCGGCGATGCCAAGGGGTCCGCCCACTTCTCCATCGGCTCAGGCACCAAACTGGCCATGGAGGACGCGATCGCCCTCTATGAAGCCTTCCGTCGCGATCCCGATATCGAGCGAGCCTTGGCCCTTTACGAGACCGGCAGGCGCGAAGAGGTCGAGAAGACACAGCACGCCGCCGATGTGTCTCTCGTCTGGTTCGAGCATGTGGCGCGCTTCTGGAATTTCGACCCCGTGCAGTTTGCCTTTGGGCTGATGACCCGCGCCAAGGCGATCACCTACGACAACCTGCGCCTGCGTGCGCCAGATTTTGTCGCGGCAGTGGACCGTGCCTTCGCGCAGAAGGTGAAGGACAAGGGGTTCGACGTGTCCGTCGAAAGCCCGAGCGTGCCAATGTTCCAGCCGCTCCGGCTTCGTGACATGGTGCTCGAGAACCGCGTCGTCGTCTCACCGATGGACATGTATTCGGCCGAAGAGGGCCTTCCCGGCGACTGGCATCTCGTTCACTACGGCTCGCGCGCCGTTGGAGGCGCGGGCTTGATCTTCACCGAGATGACGTGCGTTTCACCGGAGTCCCGCATCACCCTCGGCTGCGCGGGCCTGTGGAACGATGACCAGGAAGCCGCGTGGAAACGTATCGTCGACTTCGTCCACGGCAATTCCGCCGCCAAGTTCTGCCTGCAGCTCGGGCACGCGGGCCGCAAGGGCGCCACGAAACTCATGTGGGAAGGGATCGACCGCCCTCTCGAAAGCGGGGCGTGGGATATCTGCTCCGCCTCGCCGATCCCGTACTTCCCGGACAGCCAGGTGCCGCGGGAGGCGACCCGCGCCGACATGGAGACCATCAAGGCGCAGTTCGTCGCCGCTGCGGAACGCGGCGACCGCGCGGGCTTCGACATGCTCGAGCTTCATTGCGCCCACGGCTACCTGCTGGCCAGCTTCATCTCTCCCCTCACCAACCGGCGCACGGATGAGTATGGCGGCTGTCTGGCGAACCGCATGCGCTATCCGCTGGAGGTCTTCGACGCCATGCGCGAGGTATGGCCGGCACACAAGCCCATGTCGGTGCGCATTTCGGCCACCGACTGGGCCGAGGGCGGCATTACGGGGGAGGATGCGGTCGAGATCGCGCGCGCCTTCGCCGAGCATGGCGTCGATCTCGTGGACGTCTCGGCAGGACAGACGGTGCGGGATGCCCGGCCGATCTATGGCCGCATGTTCCAGACGCCCTTCTCGGATCAGGTGCGCAACGAGGCGCAGGTCGCCACGATGTGCGTCGGCAACATCACCACCGCCGATCAGGTCAACACCATCCTGGCGGCGGGGCGGGCGGATCTGGTCGCGCTGGCGCGCCCGCACCTGATGGATCCGTTCTTCACCATGAAGGCAGCCGCATGGTACGGCGTGAAGGATATCTTCTGCCCGCCGCAATATCTGATGGGGAAGGACCAGATCTTCCGCAACAGCGTCCGCGACCGGCAGGATCTGGAAGAGCTGAAGATCAAGGCCAAGCCGAAGACCCGGGCCGAGTGGAAGATGGAGGCCGGCGGGAAGTCTCTCGCTGCGGAGTGACATGAACGTGAATTCTCTTCAAGGCCGGCACGCGATCGTGACGGGCGGCGGGCGCGGCATCGGTCGAAGCATCGCCGGGACGCTCGCGGGGGCAGGGGCCAAGGTCACCATTGTGGGCCGCAATCGGGAAGCCCTCGATCGCGCCGTCTCCGAGGGCGTCGCTCATGCGGCCTCCGTCGCCGACGTCACCGATCCGGAGGCCGTTCAGGCGGCGGTTCAGGCCGCGATCTCGTGGCATGGTCCCGTGGATCTCATGATCGCCAATGCCGGATCGGCGGTTTCGGCTCCATTCCTGAAGTCCGGTCCGGATGTGTTCAGGCGGATGCTGGACGTCAACCTGCTCGGTGTGACCAACGTCACGCACGCCGTGCTCGGTTCCATGATCAAACGGGGATACGGGCGCGTCGTCGCGGTCGCCTCGACGGCGGGGCTGAAAGGCTACCCTTATGTCAGTGCCTATTGCGCGGCGAAACACGCGGTTGTCGGCTTCGTGCGGGCGCTCGCACAGGAGACCGCCAAGACAGGCGTTACCGTCAATGCGGTCTGTCCTGGCTTCACCGATACGGACCTCGTGGCAGAGAGCCTCGAAAGCATCATGGCGAAGACGGGCAGAACGCACGAACAGGCCTTGAACGAGATCGTGAAGCATAATCCCCAGCAAAGGCTGATCACGCCGTCGGAAGTCGCAGATGCGGTTTTGTGGCTGTGCGGCGAAGGCGCCCGCTCCATGACGGGGCAGGCCATCGCAGTGGCAGGTGGGGAGGTTTGAGATGTGCAGCCAGACAATTCCGCTCGATGCCGAGACGAAAGCGGTCGAGATGCCGGAGGACCACCGTGACGAGCTTCGGCTCTGGCTCCGGCTGCTGACATGCTCCACGCTGATCGAAGGCGAGGTCCGCCGGCGCCTGCGCGACCGATTCGACGTCACCCTTCCCCGCTTCGACCTGATGGCGCAGCTCGACAAGACGTTGGAGGGAATGACGCTCTCCGACCTCTCGAAGCGCATGATGGTGTCGAACGGCAATCTGACCAGCCTGGTCGACCGACTCGTCGCCTCGGGACATATCGAACGCCGCGTCTCAGAGACCGACCGAAGGGCCCAGATCGTCAACCTGACGCCAGCCGGCCGAAAGGAGTTCCGCGCCATGGCGGCGGAGCACGAGGCATGGATCGCCGAGATCCTCGGGGGGCTCACGCAAAGGGAGCAGAAGGATCTGATGCGCCTGCTCGCCAAGACGAAACTCTCCGCCAGAACTGCCATCATGGGAGCGGCCCAGTAATGCCATTCGCCAACCCGATCACGTTGCCGCTTGCCGGTTACAGGCCCCGCCACTTCCTCCTCTCGGTAGAGGGTCCGGTCGCGACGGTCACGCTCAACCGCCCGGAAAAGAAGAATCCGCTGACATTCGACAGCTATCGCGAGCTGACGGATTTCTTTCATGCCTGTAAGAGGGATGACGACGTCAAAGCCGTCGTCGTGACAGGGGCCGGCGGCAACTTCTCCTCCGGCGGCGATGTGTTCGAGATCATCGGGCCTTTGGTCGAGATGGACACGAAGGGCCTGACCGCCTTCACGCGAATGACGGGCGAGCTGGTCAAAGCCATGCGGGCCGCTCCGCAGCCTGTGATCGCCGCCGTAGAAGGTATCTGCGCCGGCGCGGGGGCCATCGTTGCCATGGCGTCCGATCTGCGGCTCGCCGCGCCGAGCGCCAAGGTGGCGTTCCTGTTCAACAAGGTGGGATTGGCGGGTTGCGATATGGGCGCCTGCGCGATCCTGCCCCGCATCATCGGCCAGGGCAGAGCCTCGGAGCTCCTTTATACGGGCCGTTTCATGAAGGCCGAAGAGGGCGAACGCTGGGGTTTCTTCAGCCGCATCGTCGATGGGGCGGAGCTGCTTCGCGAGGCAAAGGCATTGGCCCAGGATATCGGCTCGGGGCCGACCTACGCACATACGATGACCAAGCGCATGCTGGCCATGGAATGGGCCATGTCCGTGGAGGAGGCAATCGAGGCGGAAGCCGTCGCTCAGGCCCTGTGCATGACGACCGAGGACTTTGTCCGCGCCTACAAGGCATTCGCCGCGAAGGAAAAGCCGGTCTTCCAGGGAAACTGACATGATCGACGCCACTTTTCTGAAATGGCCCTTCTTCGAGGAGCGTCACCTGCGATATGCGGAGGCCCTGAGGGCTTGGGCGGAGACCGAGTGTCACGGGCTTGTCGATCATGGCGATGTGGATGGATCGTGCCGCCGTATCGTCGGAAAGCTCGGCGAGGACGGGTGGTTGAGAGCCGTCATAGCGGAAGCCTATGGCGGTCTCCATCCAACCCTCGATGTCAGGACGCTCTGCCTGTCCCGAGAGACACTGTCCTATCAGGATGGACTTGCTGATTTCGCCTTCGCGATGCAGGGGCTTGGTTCAGGACCCATCAGTCTTTTTGGCTCCGAGGACATGAAGCGGCACTATCTGCCGAAGGTGGCCCGGGGCGAGGCGGTCGCGGCCTTTGCCCTGTCCGAGCCGGAGGCCGGCTCGGACGTTGCCGCCATGAGTACGATCGCTGTTCCCGACGGCCCCGATCATATGCGGATCGATGGCGTGAAGACGTGGATCTCCAATGGCGGGATCGCGGATTTCTACATCGTCTTCGCACGATCCGGCGAGGCTCCGGGAGCCAGGGGGTTGTCCGCCTATGTGGTCGATGCGGACACGCCCGGTCTCATCGTCGAGGAGCGGATCGACGTGATCGCGCCGCATCCGCTGGCAAAGCTGCGTTTCGAGGGGTGCAGGGTTCCGCTGTCGAAGCGGATCGGCAATCCAGGAGAAGGCTTCAAGGTGGCCATGGCGACCTTGGACGTCTTTCGCTCGACCGTCGGCGCCGCATCGCTCGGCTTCGCCCGCCGGGCCATGGATGAAGCGTTGCGCCATGCCTCGTCCCGGCATCTGTTCGGGGCGCCGCTGGCCGAGCTCCAGATGACGCAGGCCGCCTTGGCCGAGATGGCGACGGACGTCGATACCGCGGCGCTCCTTGTTTACCGCGCGGCCTGGACAAAGGACCAGGGCGCGCCTCGGGTGACGCGGGAGGCCGCGATGGCCAAGATGCACGCCACCGAGGCCGCCCAGAGAGTGATCGACAAGGCAGTCCAGATCTTCGGGGGCCTCGGAGTGACCAAAGGCGTGAAGGTCGAGGAACTCTACCGTGAGAACCGCGCGCTGCGCATCTATGAGGGAGCGACGGAGGTTCAGAAGATCGTGATTGCGCGCGAGCTTCTGAAGATGCTCGACAGCTCGCATTCCGAGAACCGCCCAAGCAGCCGAACATGAATCGGGCAGACGCCGCGGGGCGGCAGCCGATGAGCTGTCACACGACACACGGCCTGCACGTACCAGGAGAAATACTAATGACGGTCTCTACAACCTCTCAGGCCCCATCGCTTCTCGATGGGGATGCCCAGGTTCTGCAGCCAAAGGGCTGGCCGGTTCCCAAGGGCTATTCGAATGGCATGATGGCGGAGGGACGCATCGTCGTGACAGGCGGAGTTGTGGGCTGGAACGAGGCTGGCGATTTTCCCGAAGGCCTCGTCGCGCAGACCCGCAAGGCATTGGAGAATATTCGCACCATTCTGGCGGAAGGCGGAGCCTCGCCTCAGCATCTCATCCGACTCACCTGGTATGTCGTCGATATCGACGATTACCTCGCCAACCGGCGTGAGCTAGGTCTTGCCTACAGAGCCGTGTTCGGGGGGCATTACCCTGCCATGGCGCTGGTTCAGGTCATACGCCTCGTAGAACAGAAGGCGCTCGTTGAAATTGAGGCGACGGCCGTTGTGCCTTCGAAATAAAAGCATCTCTCCAATTGAGAGGGTACGACCGGTAAGCGGAACGCCAGATGAGATGTGATGGAGGGAAAATGGAGGTTTTGCTGGAGAGAGGTGAGGAGCATGTTGCTCTCGTGCGCATCAATCGCCCCGAGGCTCGAAACGCGCTGAACGGCGCAGTCCGAGAGAAACTGGCCCGGATCTTCCTGGAGCTTGCTCGCGATGAGGAGATCCGCTCTGTCGTCTTGACCGGCACCGAGACGGTCTTTGCCGCGGGAGCGGACATCAAAGCCATGGCGGACGCTCAGCCTGTCGAGATGATTCTTCGCGCAGGTGAGCAAAACTGGGCTCCCATCAAGGATTTTCCCAAGCCGCTCATCGCTGCGGTGAATGGTCTTGCATTGGGAGGTGGCTGCGAACTGGCCATGCATGCGGACATGATCATCGCCGGCGCCAGCGCCAAGTTCGCGCAACCCGAGATCAAGGTCGGTATCATCCCGGGAGCCGGGGGAACTCAGCGTCTCGTCAGGGCCGTGGGCAAATTCAAGGCCATGAAGATCCTGCTGACGGGGGAGATGGTCTCGGCTCAGGATGCGGAGGCCATGGGGCTGGTCACCGAGGTCGTGCCCGACGACGAGGTTCTCGACCGCGCCTTGGCGCTTGCCCGCTCCGTCGCTCGGCTGCCGCCGCTCGCGGCCCGCAAGATCAAGGAACTGGTCCTGCAGGGCGGCGATCTTCCCCTGGAAGCAGCCCTCGTCATGGAACGGCATGCCTTCCAGCTCATGTTCGCGACCGCAGATCAGAAGGAGGGCATGCAGGCCTTCGTCGAGAAGCGGTCCCCGAATTTCACGGGGCGCTGACGATGACTCTCGATGCCGCTCGGGCGGATCTGACTGTTGGAATCATCGGGGCCGGCATCATGGGCCGCGGCATCGCCCAGGTGGCAGCCGAGGCTGGGATCACGGTCCTCCTGGCCGATGCTCGGCCGGAGGTCGTCACCGAGGCCGTCGCCTTCTGCGCAGACATGATCCGTCGCAAGGTCACCAAGGGAAGTCTTACCCATGAGGACGCCGAAGCTGCCATCGCTCGCCTGCGCGCGACGGATGCGGGGCCGGACAGAGGCTACGATGCCTTCTCTTCCTGCCACATCGTTATCGAAGCCGTTGCCGAGCGTCTCGATATCAAGCAGGTGGTGATAACCGCACTCGAAAACGTAGTCAGCAACGATTGCATTCTTGCAACGAACACATCCTCGCTTTCGGTCACCGGCATCGCCTCCAAGGCTCGTCGGCCGGAGCGAGTGGCAGGGTTTCACTTTTTCAACCCCGTTCCGCTGATGAGGCTGGTCGAAGTCATCGGTGGCATCATGACGGATGAGTCTGTTCTCGATGCCCTCGCGGCCGTGGCTCGTCGCCTGGGCCACCGGCCGGTTCGGGTCGCCGACACCCCAGGATTCCTCGTCAACCATGCTGGCAGGGCCTTCGCCACGGAGGCTCTCCGCATCGTCTCCGAGGGCATTGCGGATTTCGCCGATGTGGACCGGATCATGGTGGATGCGGCGGGATTTCGCCTCGGTCCCTTCGAGATCCTGGACCTTACCGGGCTCGATGTCTCGCATGCGGTGATGGATTCGATCTATCATCAATATTACGAGGAACCCCGCTATCGGCCCGTGCCAATCGTGGCTCAGCGTCATGCCGCGGGGTTGTTTGGCCGCAAGACGGGTCGAGGCTTCTACACCTATGTCGGCGGGCATGCGCAGAAGCCAGCGGAACCGGCGGTTCCGGAGGTCGATCCAACAGACATCAGGGTCTGGATCAGCAGGCGGTATCCAGACGCCGCCGATGCCCTATGCGGTGTCGTCGAGGCGGCTGGAGCACGGATCGAGACCGGCGAGCGGCCGTCGGACGAGGCCATCATCATGCTGACGCCATTCGGGGAGGATACGACGACCGCCGCTTTGGCCGAGGATCTGGACCCCATCCGTTCCGTAGCAGTCGACTGCCTGCTCGGACTGGATCGCAGACGGACGCTCATGAGGACGCCGGTAACGCGCCGAGATATAAGAGATACGGCACATGCGCTGCTCGCGGCAGAGCGTTATCCCGTAACGGTCATTCGCGACAGTCCCGGCTTCATCGCTCAGCGGATCATCGCATGTATCGTGAATATCGGGGCAGACATTGCGCAGCAGCGCATTGCGTCTCCTGAGGACATCAACACCGCCGTCGAGGTCGGTTTGGGCTATCCGCGCGGGTCACTGCGCTTCGGAGACGACCTTGGGCCTCGGCGAATTCTCGGCATCCTCGATGCGTGCCACGCCTTCTACGGCGATCCGCGCTATCGCGCGAGCCCGTGGCTCAAGCGCCGAGCCCTCCTGAATGCGCCACTGACGGCACGCGATGCATGAGCCTCCGCGGCGACCCAGGGCTCTCCGTCGCGGTCCCGATGGATTCGGCCACAGACGGGGCACCTGGACGCGGCTGATCGGGCGCTTCATCGGTCGAAGGCGGCCGGGCGGACCGGACCACGATGGCGGCAGGGGCGGCCAAAGATTAGCCATTTGCCCATTCTTCAATCTTGGAGCGTGTCGGCGGCCGGTTTATCCCGGGCACCTCACTTTCTAAGGATTGTTGCGATGCCATTTCCCAAAATGCTCCACGTTGCCACGGCGGCAGCGATCTCGCTCCTGATCGGCGCCGGATCGCCTGCCCAGGCCGATGAGCCCGTCAAGGTCAAGGTGTTCATCGGCGCGATGTTCGAAATCGGCCAGAACACCGGCGACCGGGCCGGCGAGTTCCAACACTGGTACGAGCGCTATTTTACCCAAGCCAAGCCCATTTCCGTGAAGGGAGCCCTGAACCCGGTATACTGCAATGATGACGGGGTCTGCGGATCGGTCCTCGGCATGGGCAAGGTCGCATCGTCCTCGTCGGTTCAGGCGATCATCCTGAGCCCGCAATTCGACATGTCGAAAGCCTATTTCATTGTCAGCGGCGTGGCCGGAACCCCGCCCGAGCGGGGGACCATTGCGGATGTGAGCTGGGCAACCTGGCTGGTCGACTACGATCTCGGCCATCGCTGGGCTCCGGAGGAGGGGGAGCCAGGTGCTCCGACCTTCATGCCACGCAAGGGCTACGAGAAGGTCCGTCTGTTCCAGCTCAATCCCGATCTCGTCGGATGGGCGATGCATCTGACCGGCAAGACCAATCTCAAGGATTCGGATTCCGCGCGGTCCTACCGGATGCGCTACCCGCAGGAGGCCGCTCGGCAGGCCCCGGCCGTGAAGACTGGTACCCACATGACCGGAGACACGTTCTTCCACGGCCCCGGTATGTCGGCCCAGGCGCAGTACATCGCCAAGCTCTACGGTGCGGATGATTATCTCATTACCGAGATGGAGGCGGCGGCCATTGCCCAGGTCGTGCAGCGGACACTGGGAGATCAAAGGCTTCTGAGCCTTCGCGGCGCCGTGAATTTCGATCAGGGCAACCCGAACGAGACCACGCTCCAGCATCTCGATCCGGCACCCGGCCAGACTGCGGGCGGATTTGCCGAGACTGTCGACAACATTGCCGTCGTGGGAAGCCGGATGGTGGATCACATCGTGGCGCACTGGCCCGAGTGGCAGAAGGGCGTGCCGCCCCTGCCTCAACAATAACATCTGGCAGGAGACCGATCCTATTGGATCCTCGCTTGAGCGGACCTTCGTTTGGTCCGCTCGACGTTATCTTCCGGCTCGTGGCCGACCTTGGCCAGGCCAGGATCCCCCTGGTTCTGGCGGCAAATCATGACGCTTGGTACCTTTCACCATAGCGGCCCGCGTCTCCTGAACGGGTATGGGCCGTGCTATATCTGGCCGATGTTTGAACGCTATCTGGCTCTTTGGAACTTGCTTCCCGATGGCGATCCTCTCGTCACTTCATCCGCTCGATTGTTGCCGGTCATGCGGGGTGGCAAACCAGCCATGCTCAAGATTTCCCATGAGAAGGACGAACGCTCCGGCGCGCTGATGGAATGGTGGGACACAGAAGGCGCAGCGCAGGTTCTGGCTCGTGATGATGAAGCCCTCCTGTTGGAACGTGCTACCAGCTCCGCCTCTCTCGTCGAAATGGCCCGATCCGGGCGCGATGACGAAGCCTGCCGCATTCTATGCGCGACCGCAGCTCGGTTGCACGCTCCGCGGCCGAAGCCGTATCCTCGCGCGATCCCGCTGGGGTTGTGGTTTCGTGACTTGGAGCCTGCTGCCGCGGCGCACGGGGGCATCTTGGTTCGATGTGCGGATGCGGCCCGTGCCCTCCTGGCAGAGCCCGTGAGGTCGGGGTGTTGCACGGTGATTTGCACCACGGGAACGTGCTCAATTTCGGAGCACGTGGGTGGCTTGCTATCGATCCAAAGTGCCTATTCGGTGAACGCAATTTCGACTTCGCCAACATCTTTACGAACCCCGACCTTTCCGATCCCGAACACCCGGTTGCGACGATACCCGCCCGCTTCGAGCGTCGTCTGGACATCGTCACTGCCGCCGCAGGGCTGCAGCGGCGACGTCTATTGAGCTGGATCCTGGCCTGGGCTGGACTATCGGCTGCTTGGTTCTTGGATGATGGCGACGACACATCGGCAACCATTGACCTGCAGGTCGCGGCCTTGGCGGCGGCGGAACTGGATCGATGATCTGACGGGTGCGTTTCCGCAAAATGCCTGAGCCGCATCCGAGCCGGCCTTCGCACGGGTGGCGGAATGGATACTGCCGTTCCTGGCCCTGGCCTCATTGTCCTGGCGCTGGTTGATCCTCGTGGCCATACGGAAGACCTCGTTCAGCTCGCAAGATGCTCCAAATACCGCCGCAACATTTTACGGACATGATCAATCGCGTGTTGATCCTGTTCGCGCCCGCTCCCTTGCAGGGAAACAACCATCTTGATCTGTTGCAGCAACATCACAGCCAATCCATGCAACATCTCTGGTGCCGGGCTCGGTCTCATCGATGCAAGCGCCTGCTCAAGGCTCTCCTCAAGCCTGGCGCGTGAAGCGAGCTTGCGCGACACCTCAATATCGCGTCTGGCGGCAAGCGCAGGAAACGCAGGGTAGCGGGCGAGAAAAGCCGTAAGCGTGTCGAACAGCGTATCCGCCATAGCGGCCGGACCAAGAGGTTTCGCGCCGAGGGTGCCCAAGGTTTGGTTGAGCTCATCCAGGTATTCGGCATGGACCTCGGCGGCGATCAGCTCCTTCGTCGGATAATACTGGTACAGCGAGCCGATCGAAGCACCTGCCCGTGCGGCGATCTCGGTCATCGTGGCAGCCTCATAGCCGTGCTCCGCAATGACTTGTCCCGCCGATGCTCGCAGGGCAGCAGCCCGGGCCTTGCCGCGTGCAAAGCGCGGAGTACGTCCCTCGTGCGCTCTCGGTCCTGTTGACATATGTGAGCCTATCCTCATATTTGAGAATGTGAAGACATCCTCATATTCGTCGTCTTCACGGCTGACTGCAAGCCTTGAAAGGGCTAACGCGATGACACCCACGCTCGATTCCAGAACCACTGCCCTGTTGTTGATCGACCCGCAAAACTGGACCCTCGGCATGCCCATCCAGCCGCACTCCCGTCACGAACTCGTTCAGCGAGCCGTTGCGCTGACGAAGGCTCTCCGGAGCGCCGGCGGCACCATCATCCTGACACGGGCCGCCTTCTCGGATGGATATGCAGATATGATCCGCACGCCCGTAGATGTTGAACTGAGAGTGCCCGACGACGGTATCCCGGCAGCGTTGCTCGCGTTTGATGATGCTATCGAGACAGCTGGCTACGATGTGGCGATCACCAAGCGCCAGTGGAGTGCCTTTTATGGCACCGAACTCGACCTGCAGCTGAGACGACGGAACATCAACACGGTGGTGATCGGGGGGGTGATGACGAACTTTGGTGTTGAGTCCACGGCGCGCGATGCTTGGCAGCACAACTACAGTACTATCGTGGTCGAGGATCTTTGCTCAAGTCTTGCCGACGATATGCACCGTTTCTCTGTCGAGAAGATCCTGCCGCGCGTGGCGCGCGTACGTTCGGCCAACGACGTGTTGGCGAACCTAAAGGCCAAGGTGATGGACTGAGCTTGGGCTCATCTGCCAATCGGGAGCTCGACCCAGCCTTAGGAAGGTTGCTCCTTGTCACCTCTCAGAGGGGGACCGAGAGACCGCTCAAACAAGGAATAACGGACGTTCCTGCCTAACCCTAAGCCGACATCGATCATTCCAGCTGTTCCGAGCCTACGGATCGGGTGTTGCCGAAAGGATGCATCCGATTAGGAAAATGAACTTACCCGCCTGCCCATGGCCAGTTTCCGGTGTCCACCGCCCATGGCCTTGCGGCAGGGATGGCGTGAGCGGTTCAGGAAATTCCGGCGCGATTCTCCTACGCCACATAAGGCAAAAGGCACGCCACACAAGACAACGGCGGCAAGGGGCAGGCGATGGATCAGGCTGATTTGGCAAGTCAGGAGCAGAGGCTCGAGGTGAGGGGCACTGGCCATCGTGCCTGCTTCACTGGAACATCGATGGCCCGTTCGCGGAGCATCCTTGGCTCAGCACTGTTCCGCTCCAGTGCGCTCATGACAGTCTCATCGCTCGCCCTGATGCTCACGGCCAGCTCCGTCCAGGCGGAGGGCGGTCTCGGTGGTCAATCCGAAGGTGGTGGGCGCGGCGGCGCGGGCGGCACAGGCGGTATGCACGGCTATGTCGGTCCAGACTTGCCCGGGCGGTGTCCAGGCCGGTGCCATCCAGTTCACCGGTGGGGCCAATAGTTTGAGCGTCGGCAGCACGGCAGTGCTCACCGGCAACATCGACGTTGTTGGTTCGCTGACCCTGTATCAGGCGAGTGACTACACCCTGTCCAATATCATCACCGGCTCTGGCCAGGTGACCAATCTGGATGAAGCGCTCGGCCTTGCCCTTGGTTTTCGGCGTGTATGGTCTCGTGCGGATGTGCCGGATCCCGGGCACCCGCAGCGCCTCGCGCAACAGCCGTGCGACGGAACCAGACCTATTGTCTCTCATCACCCGCTCAACCCGGATGCCCCGTGCTCTGAATCAGTGCAGCGCCCGCACCAGGAAGGCCGTGGTCAAGCGGCGGGCGTAGGACATCCCATGAAATGCAGCATCATATGGCGTCACGACAAACGTGGCGCGTGTCGGCGGGGTTGCTGGTTGCAGCAAACGCCGATCCAAGGGTGTTACAAGGCGCGACTTGAAGTCTTGTCGGTTATGAAACGTCAATCGCATTGTCGGGGAGCTGTTACTAGGGCACGCGGCAAATGAGCGATATTGGGATCAACATCGGTTCAGGCAGTTGATGATTTCAGGCGTGTTCGCTTGCCCAAATTGGACACGAGATCGCTGAAGCGATCCCCCTGAACGGCAATGTGGTTGCGCAGCAATGCTCGGGCGGCTTCCGCGTCGCCGCCAAGAATGGCCTCGACGATCTCGCCGTGCTCTTTCAAGGAAGTCCTCATGCGGTTGCGCACGTGCAGCTGCAAGCGGCGGTACGGGCGCAGCCGCCGATGCAGCGCCACGCATTGCTCCTCCAGAAAGCTGCTGTGGCTTGCGGTATAGATGGCAAGGTGGAACGCTTCGTTCTCGTAATAGTAGCCGTCCGGATCCTCGCTGATCGCCGCGGTCTCGCATCGCCCGTGGGCGGCAAGCAATGCCTCGCGGTCTTGGTTTGTATAGCGGCGGGCAGCAAGAGCGCCCGCCATGCCCTCTAGTTCCGCCATGACCTCGAACATCTCGAACACCCGTTCTGGACCTGGGTCCACAACGATGGCGCCGCGTCGGGGACGAATCTCGACAAGCCCGATCGCGCTCAACTGCATGAGGGCCTCCCGGATCGGGGTGCGCGACACGCCAAAGTGAGTGGCGAGTTGGACTTCGTCCAGGCGCTCACCGGGCTCGAACTCTCCCTTCAGGATGCCGTTCTCGATCTCGTCCCTTAGCTTGTGAAACGTGTTCTCGGCCATCCACCCCTCGTCCGACAGGTCGTCCACTCGGCTCGATCTAATGCGAGACTAGCCCTCCATGTATACACGATAGTTGACAACGTGTGCAATGAAGCAGCACATTGTCGTTAATCCTGCAGGATTGCTGGAATGAGGGAGGAAAGAATGAAGAAATCTGCCAAGCTGCTGAAGTTTTCCGCCGTTCTAAGCCTGGGCGGCATGCTCGCCTCTGGTGCGCTAGCCCAGACCGTTCTGAAGGCATCCCACCAGTTCCCAGGCGGCAAGGGCGACATTCGCGACGAGATGGTGCAGATCATCGCCCGCGAGGTCGAGGCCGCCAATGTCGGCCTCAAGATTCAGGTCTTCCCCGGCTCCTCGCTTTATAAGCCGAACGATCAGTGGAATGCCGTGACACGCGGCTTGCTGGACCTGACCTCGTTCCCGCTCGATTACGCCTCGGGTCGCCATCCCGAATTCTCTGCAACTCTGATGCCCGGGCTTGTCGGCAACTTCGACCGGGCAATGCGGCTCAACGATTCCGAGTTCATGGTCGATATCAAGAACATCGTCGACAAGGCCGGAGCCATGGTGATCGCCGATGCTTGGCTGTCGGGCGCCTTTGCCTCCAAGAAGAACTGCATTACCTCGCCGGATACGATCAAGGGACAAGTGATCCGTGCCGCCGGTCCGGCCTTCGAGGAGATGCTGTCGGCCGCCGGCGCATCGATTTCCTCTATGCCGTCCTCGGAGATCTATACCGGCATGCAGACCGGTGTGCTCGACGCCGCCAATACGTCGTCGGCGAGTTTCGTTTCCTACCGCCTCTTCGAACATGCCAAGTGCCTGACCGCGCCCGGTGAGAATGCGCTCTGGTTCATGTACGAGCCGGTACTCATGTCGAAGAAGGTTTTCGAGAGGCTGAAACCCGAGCAGCAGAAGGCGATCCTCGCGGCGGGCGAGAAGGCGGAGGCCTATTTCAACGAGGAGGTCCGCAAGGGCGATCAGATCATGATCGATACCTACAAGAAGGCGGGCGTCGAAGTCGTCGAGATGTCGAAAGAAGATTATAATGCATGGCTCGAATTGGCTAAGCAGTCCTCTTACAAGGACTTCGCCGCGAAAGTGCCGGGTGGCGACAAGCTGATCGAGAAAGCCTTGGCCGTGGAGTAAGTCCTCGGGCCAGTGGTGGCGCGGATTTTACCGCGTCACCAAGCGATTTCTGCCAATAAGGAAGCCAAATATGGTCAAGGCCTTCATCCAAGGGGTCGGGAACCTGTCGCGCCTGTTCGCGATCCTGGCAACTCTTCTGATCATCGCATCGATGCTCGTCGTCTGCCAGATGATCCTTATGCGCTATGTCTTCCGCATGCCGACGATCTGGCAGACCGACTTCGTCGTTTTCTCGGCCACGGCAGCGATGTTTCTTGGTGCGCCTTATGTCCTGATGACAGGAGGCCATGTCGGTGTCGACGTGATCGAGCTCATGGTGAAGGAGCGGACCCGCGCAAGGATGCGCATCGTAAGCGGCCTCCTCGGATTGGTCTTCTGTATCATTATGCTGATCGCGACCTGGGTGCAGTTCCACGACGCGTGGAGCGGAAATTGGAAGCACTCCAGCATGTGGGCTCCGCCGCTATGGGTGCCGCTCGCGACCCTTCCCATCGGATTCGGACTGCTCTGCCTACAATATCTGGCTCAGATCCTTGCGCTCGTCGCGACCGACGAGACGCCGGCAGGCGACCATGGTGCGCCGGCGGATGGGCTGATCATCGACGAACTTGTCGAACTGCCGCACATGAAGGAGCTCCCACGATGAGCCCGACTGTCGCCGGACTGCTGATCATAGCAGCTCTCTTCGTGCTGCTGGGAACTGGCATGCCGATTGCGTTTGCCCTTGGCCTCGCGGCTTTTGCCGCGCTCTTCCTGCAGGACGGCCTGGACATCTTCTACGTGCTGGGAGACACGATGTTTTCGGGCATCGCGAACCTTGCCTACGTCTCCATTCCGATGTTCGTGCTGATGGGTGCCGCTGTCGCCTCCTCACCGGCGGGATCGGATCTCTACTCGACCCTCGATCGCTGGTTGAACCGGATTCCCGGAGGACTCGTGCTCTCCAATATCGGGGCATGCGCCATCTTCTCCGGGATGACGGGTTCGTCGCCCGCCACCTGCGCGGCAATCGGCAAGATGGGGATCCCGGAGATGCTCCGGCGCGGTTATCCCACTTCCGTTGCAACAGGCTCCATCGCGGCGGGCGGGACCCTTGGCATCCTCATTCCGCCCTCCGTTACCCTCATCGTTTATGGCATCGCCACGGAGACATCGATCGGACGGCTGTTCATGGCCGGGGTGTTGCCAGGCATCATGCTGACGATCATGTTCATGATCTGGGCTATCATCGACTGCAAGCGGAAGGGATACGAGTTTGACGCGCGCGCCATCCGCTACACGTTCAAGGATCGACTTGCCGGCCTGCCTCGCATCCTGCCGTTCCTTCTGATCATCGCCGGAACGCTCTACGTGCTCTATGGCGGTCTGGCCACCCCTTCCGAGGCTGCGGGCGCCGGCGCGCTCCTGACTCTGCTGGTGGTTATCGTCACCTACCGGCTGTTCCGCTTCCGCGCCGTCGCTGGAATATTCGGCTCCGCCATGCGGGAAAGCGTCATGATCATGATGATCATGGCATCGGCGGAGCTCTTCGCGTTCGCGCTCTCGTCGCTGTTCATCACCCAGACGGTAGCGTCCGCAATCGCCGATATGGACGTGAACCGGTGGGTTCTGATGGCGGTGATCAACATCTTTCTGCTGGTCTGCGGCATGTTCCTGCCGCCGGTTGCCGTCATTGTCATGACCGCACCGATGCTCTTCCCGATCGTGACGCAAGCCGGGTTCGATCCGTACTGGTTCGCGATCGTGCTGACCATCAACATGGAGGTCGGCCTCATCACGCCCCCGATTGGCCTCAATCTGTTCGTGATCAACGCCATCGCGCCGGAGATTCGGACGAAAGACATCCTTTGGGGATCGCTGCCGTATGTGCTGGTCATGTTCCTGGCCATCATGATCCTCTGTGTGTTCCCGGAGATCGCGACATGGCTCCCCAATCAGATGCTGGGGGCCATCGAATGAGCGTGTCATCGTTCCTTGATGACGTGCTGCAGACGGTCGTAGAGTGCGGCCGACGGTTCCGCTCATTCAACCCACGCTTGGAAGTGTCAGCACCGGCATTTGGGATTGCACGAGGTGACGGAGGTCAGGCATGAAGCTCAATGGCTCGAGGTCCGAATCGGCCGATGCCTCGTCCTTCCTTGGTGATCTCATCGAGACGCTAACGGAAAGGGGGCGTGCCCTGCTCGGTCGCAGAAGCGATCAGGGAGCGATTCCCCAACTCGATTTGATTGCCATGAGCGAACTGCTCCTGTCGCGCAGTGGTGAGGCATCAGGCGTGGCTTTGGCGCAGACTCTCTTGGCGAGTTACAGCGCAGCGCCGGACGCGGATCGCCTCGCGTTCCTCCAGGCGCTGGCAGATCGCTTCGGCCCCGATCGCCGCCGGATCGAACTCGCAATCGAAGCCGTGCGCCGGGATGAGGGAACGGAAGCACTGGAGGGCCTGCATGCAGCGGCGGAGCCGCGACGGCAGGAGTTGATCCGGCGCCTCAACCTCGCTCCCGGCGGCACCTCGGCCCTCGTGCGGATGCGTGAGGAACTGCTCGCGTATTTGCCCACGCACCCGGAGCTGAAGTGCGTCGACGCTGACTTCATCCATCTGTTCTCGTCATGGTTCAATCGGGGATTTCTGGTGCTGCGGCCGATCGACTGGACCACGCCGGCCAACATCCTGGAAAAGATCATCCGCTACGAAGCGGTGCACGCGATCCAGAACTGGGATGATCTGCGCAACCGCCTCCAGCCGGATGACCGGCGGTGCTACGGCTTCTTCCATCCGCAACTCGTCGATGAGCCGCTGATTTTCGTCGAGGTAGCGCTGACCAAGGAGATCTCCGGCGCGATCGGCCCGCTTCTTGATCTGTCACGGACTCCGATTGCCGCCATCGAGGCGACAACCGCCGTGTTCTACTCGATCTCGAACACGCAAAAGGGGTTGGGCGGAGTATCCTTCGGGAATTTTCTGATCAAGCAGGTCGTGGAGAACCTCAAGCGCGAGTTACCGAATCTAAAGACCTTCGTCACGCTCTCGCCGGTCCCGGTCTTTGCGCGTTGGTTGGAGCACGAGCGCGAGGCCGAGGAGTCAGGCGTTCTCGGCAGTTCAGCGAAAGAGATTCTCTCGATCCTCGATGAACCAGGCTGGAGCACGGACCCGGACCAGGCCGAGAAGGTTCGCGAGGTCCTTCTGTCGGCAGCCGCCTACTACTTCCTGAAGGCCAAGGACCCTAGAGGTCGTCCGGTCGATCCTGTGGCCCGCTTTCATCTCGGCAACGGAGCTCGGCTCGAGCGGTTGAACGTCCTCGGCGATGTCTCCGCCAAGGGCTTGAAGCAGTCCCATGGCCTGATGGTCAACTACCTCTACGCTCTCGATGAGATCGAGAAGAACCATGAGGCCTTCGCCGAGAAAGGCGTGATCGCTGCTTCGCCAACGGTCCGCAAAGCCCTGCGGGCCGATTTGCGGTCCCGTGATCTAATGCCCACCTCATGACCGCCATCACCGACAACATCTCAACAACATCTCAACCGGGTCCATCCTCGACCCACGCTTTGGAGCTCATGCCATGAACGCCAACCTGTTCGACCGGCTCGAACGTTCAATCGTCGACCTTACCAAGACGGCCATCACTACGCCGGCCAATGAGACGGTGAGCTATGCTGAGCTGATCGCGCTATCAGGCCGCTTGGCCAACGTGCTGACCGCCCGCGGGGTCAAGCCCGGCGATCGGGTCGCGGTACAGGTCGAGAAGTCCGTGCCGGCGCTGGTCCTTTATCTGGCCACGGTTCGGGCTGGTGCTGTCTATCTGCCGCTCAACACGGCTTACACCTTGGCGGAACTGGAGTATTTCATCGGCGATGCCGAGCCGGCGCTCGTCGTGTGCGATCCAGGCAAACACGAAGGGGTGGAGCAACTCGCTGCAAAAGTGGGAGCGTCGGTCGAGACGCTCGATACAGCAGGGCAGGGTTCTCTGATGGATGCGGCTGCCAAGGCCTCTGATGCATTCAAGACGGTGCCGCGCGCCGGCGATGATCTGGCGGCGATCCTTTACACGTCGGGTACGACCGGCCGCTCGAAGGGAGCCATGCTGACCCATGACAACCTTGCCTCGAATGCCCTGACCCTGAAAGAGGTTTGGCGCTTCACGGCTGACGACGTGCTGATCCATGCATTGCCTATCTATCACACCCATGGGCTGTTCGTAGCCAGCAATGTGATCCTGTTCTCTGGCGCGTCGATGATCTTCCTGCCCAAGTTCGATGCCGACGAGATCCTTGGGCAGATGTCCCGTGCCACGGTCCTGATGGGGGTACCTACCTTCTACGTGCGCCTGTTGCAGCATCCTGGCCTCACCAGGGAGGCGACGGCCGGCATGCGCCTGTTCGTGTCGGGCTCGGCTCCCCTGCTGGCCGAGACCCACCGCGAGTGGAGCACCCGCACCGGCCATGCCATCCTGGAGCGCTACGGCATGACCGAGACGAACATGAACACCTCCAACCCCTACGATGGCGACCGGGTGCCCGGCGCCGTCGGCCTGCCCTTGCCCGGCGTTTCTGCCCGCGTCACCAACCCGGACACCGGTGAGGAGCTAGCGACGAACGAGATCGGCATGATCGAGGTGAAGGGGCCGAACGTGTTCAAGGGCTATTGGCGCATGCCGGAGAAGACGGCCTCCGAGTTCCGCCCGGACGGCTTCTTCATTACAGGCGACCTCGGCAAGATCGACGAGCGCGGCTATGTGCACATTCTCGGGCGCGGCAAGGATCTGGTGATCACCGGCGGCTTCAACGTCTACCCAAAGGAGATCGAGGACGAGATCGATGCCATTCCGGGTGTGTTCGAGAGTGCCGTGATCGGTGTTCCACACAAGGACTTCGGCGAGGGGGTGACCGCTGTCATCGTCCGCTCAAAGGGGGCAGAGGTCGACGAGAACTCGATCCTGGCCGCACTCGACGGCCGCTTGGCGAAGTTCAAGCTCCCGAAGCGGATCGTCTTCGTCGATGAGCTGCCTCGCAACACCATGGGCAAGGTGCAGAAGAACGTGCTGCGGGAACAGTTTTCCAGTCTCTATGCCTCGGCGCACGTGTCATGACGTCCGGTCGCTGAGGTGAGGGCATGAGGAACGTTTCAGGCGGATCCAGTGCTCGCGGGCACGCCGCAAGCGAAGGGAACCATCCAGTGGAGTGGCGCCTATGGTCACAGCTGGTTCGTGGATCCTGCCCACGAACTCACGGTCGTTGCCCTGACCAACACCGCCTTCGAAGGCATGTCCGGCGCATTTCCCCGCGAGATCCGCGATGCGGTCTACCACTAGACCTTCTTCAAGGTGACACTTGCCAGTAGCGACCATCTCGGACCTATCTATCTCCGGCTCAGGTCTGGATCAGGCAGCGCTCGCTATGCCAGTCACCGCAGCCCAGACCTGAAAGACCCGAGCGCGGGCCCGGCGATGATCTTCGGGATTGCTGTGTGCGGGTCGACGGAAGAGGCTGGCAACCCAGTTGTGAACTGAAAGGAAGCGTTGGGCCTGTCCGGCAGATTTGAATCGCTTCATCTTGCATGCGGTCTATTCGTCACGGCAGTGCGTCCCAGCAAGGTCCGTGCCCTTGTAGAGCATATCGTCACGGGACTGGCGCAGGTGCCTGGACTGGAAATGCCGGCGCGTGCTCATGAGCGGTGATCGTGTGTCGATCACCTGGAGGTGGCGGACGTGGACTTAGACGACAGGAGTTCGTCAGTGACGTCCCGCCCGGTATGCCGTGGCATGATCAGGCGGCTGAGGTCGAATCCCTGCCGCCGCGCCTCGGCGAAATAGGTTTCCTTCTCCGCTTCATCGACATGTGGCTCCCTCGCCAGGAGCCAGAGATGTTTCCGATCAGGCGTTCCCACCAGCGACAGACGATAGTCCGGGTCGAGCTTCAGAATCCAGTAGTCGCCTTTCGTGAAGGGAACCCAGCGCAACCCTTCCGGCAGGAAGGACACCTTCAGCTGGGACTTGCCCTCGTTGACCGGCGTGGCCTCGCCAATGGCCTGGGTCGGTTTGTCCTCGGCATCGAAGCATCGGTTGTCGACGCGCACCGTGCCGCCGCTCTCCAGGCTGTACCGGGCGGTCACATCGGTGGCGGCCTCATCCTCCCACTTCAGGGGAAGGCGGCAGATCTCGTACCACTTGCCGAGGTAACGGTTCAGGTCCAGCGAAGGGATCGCCGTGACAGGGCTGGTATCGCTCATGCACGTCTCCATTGTTTTCGCCATTCAACGGAATCCTCGCGGTTCCGTTCCAGGCGATGAGGGTGGGTGTGCGACAGCCAGGAGTTCCGCCTTGTTCCCTCGGGAGCATCGTCACGATAACTGGTATAGGTTTCGGGGTTGCGGGCTCGACCAAGAACCTCCAGATCGTGCAATCGTGCTCCGAGGGAGCATGATGGTGCGATTACCTTGAGCCATTGGCTGCGCTGCATTCATCAATCTTTTTGAGCTTGAACCGCGCCGCCGATGCTAGCACCATGGCGGATGTCACGGCATTTGAGAGGTCAATCTTGAGAGCGATCGTTCATCCGGGCCCTGTCGCGCAACAACGCTTGAGCGCAGTCGTAGGTGTCCCCGTCGCACTGAGGTTTACATTGAAACCGGGCGATACCGTTGATGAGGCCATCGCCACGGGATTTTCCGCCGCAGGCTGCGATGGTGGATTCGTCATGTTCGAAAGCGGCCGCTGCGATCCGGTTCGCTATGTCATGCCAGCCCTTTCGCCCGATTCCTCTCATGCCGCGTGGTACAGCAAGACCTTCGAGCCGGTGGGCTCCGTTTGGATGCGAAAGGCCTGCGCCGTGATCGGACGGCGCGACGGCAGACCGTTCATTCACTGCCACGGCATCTGGGACACCATCGATGGGCGACGCATGGGCCATCTGCTGGCATCCGACACAAAGGTGGCCGAGCCGATCGAGGTGACTGGAATCGGACTGAGAGGTGCAACCTTCGATTCTCTGGAAGACATCGAAACGAATTTCAGATTGTTCGAACCCGTTCGAGTGGGCAATGACAATTCACCCTTGCCTCATGACCATGGTGTGCTGCTTGCTCGTGTCCGCCCGAACGAGGATATCGACCTCGCGATCGAAAAGATCTGCTCCACACATGGAATCGAGACAGCCGAGATCTACGGAATAGGCAGCCTCAACGAAGTGCGGTTTGCCGACGGACGCCGCGTTGCTTCTCTTGCGACCGAGATCCTGATCCAGGAGGGGCGGCTGGAGAGGACCTCAGGGCGGCCGGAAGTCCGCCTCAATGTCGCTGCGGTCGATATCGACGGAGAGATCTACGAGGGAGAGCTTGCGCGCGGAGACAACCCGGTCTGTGTCACCTTCGAACTCGTCATCAGGGCCGTCGAAGCCGAAGCGCGGCGCCACGAGAGATAAAGTTTGGGAGCGCGAGCTCCGGACGGACGAATGCTCCCTCTGCCGCAGATATGCGGCTGACGCGGCCCGCACTGCTCAGCCATAAGGCGCCTTCCTCCCTCGTGGGATCGGCCTTATGAGGCTGCGTGCGCGGTCTGCTATCGGCCCTCACGCTTTTCGTCGGGCGATCAGGGTGATGGCTCGAGCTGCTGCTCGATCGTCAGGCAGCCGCGGGCCTCCAGTTCCGCCCGAATGTTCTTCTTCGTGATTTTGCCATAGGCGGATTTCGGGAGAGCATCCTAGAAGAACACCCGTTTCGGATGATTTGTGATCACGAAAGCCATCTGACCATGTGTGAGAACGGCAGCCTTCGGGCGCCCCGTCATTCTCGAGGTTACGTAGGGTAATTCGACATTACAAGGC
>Ga0180215_1001052_pt1 | contig 31431 bp, 35 predicted proteins | sample eDN3rd37CBELigBY_FD_128871 | JGI IMG/M metagenome (GOLD analysis project Ga0180215, IMG submission 128871) | Enriched backyard soil microbial communities from Emeryville, California, USA - eDNA 3rd pass 37_C BE-Lig BY (version 2) (version 2) | ecosystem: Environmental > Terrestrial > Soil >...
ATCGGGATCGGCCGCGCGCGACGTCATCGAGCGTCCCTCGTGCCCCAGCCGAACGGAAACTTCAGCCTGCGCATCGGTCCCCTGAGTGACCGCGTGCACTTGATAGAGTTCGAGCTTGGCATCGTGCGGCACCAGCGCTTTGATGCAGTTGAATACCGCATCGACGGGGCCATTGCCTTCGGCTTCCTCAATCTTGGTTTGGCCGTCGACGTCGAGCTTCATCGTGGCACGCTGCGGGCCATGGGTGCCGGCGATGACCGTGAGCGATGCCAGCTTGATACGATCGTGGGATGCAGCCAATTCCTGATCGACCAGCGCCTCGATGTCCTCGTCGTAGATATCCTTCTTGCGATCGGCCAATGCCTTCATACGGGCAAAGGCATCCTCGAGCTGATTGCCGCCGAGCTTGTAGCCCAACTCTTCCAGTTTATGGATGAAGGCATGCCGACCTGAATGCTTGCCCAGAACCAAGGACGATTGCTTCAGGCCGACCATTTCAGGCCGCATGATTTCGTAGGTCGACGCGTCCTTCAGCACGCCATCCTGGTGAATGCCGCTCTCATGGGCGAAGGCGTTCCGGCCGACAATCGCTTTGTTGTACTGCACCGGAAACGAGGTCGCCGCCGAAACGACCTTCGAAGCCCTGGTCAGCATCGTGGTGTCAATCTTGTTCCAGTACGGAAATTTGTCATTCCGCACATTGATCGCCATCACGATCTCTTCGAGCGCGGCGTTACCCGCACGCTCGCCGATACCATTGATCGTGCACTCGACCTGGCGCGCGCCGCCAGCGATGCCCGCCAGCGAATTCGCCACCGCCATGCCAAGATCGTTGTGGCAATGAACAGAGAACACTGCCTTGTCCGAATTCGGCACGCGCTCGATCAGGGTGCGCATAAAGTGCGTGTATTCCTCGGGGATGGTGTAGCCGACGGTATCGGGAATGTTGACCGTCGTGGCACCAGCCTTGATCACCGCCTCGACAATGCGACAGAGGAAGTCCATTTCGCTCCGGGTGCCGTCTTCGGCCGACCATTCGACGTCATCGATCTGGTTGCGGGCGCGGGTGACGTTGGCGACCGAGGTTTCAATCACCTGCTCCGGCGTCATGTTGAGCTTGACGCGCATATGCAGGGGCGAAGTCGCGATCACGGTATGAACGCGGCCGCGTTTGGCGAATTTCACTGCCTCGGCGCAGCGGTCGATGTCCTTCGGGTGGGCTCGCGAGAGACCGGCGATCACCGCATTCTTGGACCGCCGCGCGATCTCGCTGACGGCCTGGAAATCGCCCTCGGAGGTAATCGGGAAGCCAGCCTCAATGACGTCGACGCCCATATCGTCGAGCAATTCGGCAACTTCGAGCTTCTCCTCGAAGGTCATGGTCGCGCCGGGGCATTGCTCGCCGTCACGCAACGTGGTGTCAAAGATGATAACGCGGTCCTTCTCGGACTTGCTGGCGGTGGTCATCGGAAAGTTCCTTTGGTCAGGTGCGCCGCTTCAATGGGCGCTCGGGTAGCGGATCATCTCGCAAACCCCTGAGTGCCCAGGCACAATTGCCCAGACGGCCCTCAGGGGCCGATAAGAAGCAGTCCGCCAATAAGCAGGGTCCCCAGCGACAGGGACGGCGCCAGCGCAGCCGGAATCGCGACGGGCCGGCCTGCGGCGGCACCCCCATGAATTCCATCCATATTGCTGCGAATCGGCATTGCTGAACCCTTTGAGCGGCATTCTTGGCACAAACTCTTGACGGATCGTTGCCGGAATACCTGCCGATGGGACTTTAGACGACAACAGCCGGGTCCCGCAACGCAAAAAATGTCGGTCCCCTTTCCGATGACCGACGCCCGAGCGACCTCCGGGCAAAGGTTTGAGACCACCACCCGGCTGCACGCGGGCTGGTCCGATCACCGCGCCGGTTTCTTTCCAGACGCGGCCTTTGCAGCTCCCGACTTGCCCTCCTTTTCCAGGGCTACCCGCGCCTGATCGAATTCTTCAAGGGTTGCCTTGTCGACTTTGGGAAACTGCAGGTCGAGCTTTTCCAGCGCATTGACGATGACCGAGCCGATCACCACGCGCGCGAACCACTTACGGTCCGCCGGCACCACGTACCACGGCGCGGCAGCGCTGGCTGTATGGCGGATCACGTCCTGGTAGGCTGCTTGATAGCGGTCCCAGTACTTTCGCTCGGTGAGGTCGCCCAGCGAAAACTTCCAGTTCTTCTCCGGCTCGTCGAGACGAGCGAGGAAACGCTTGCGCTGTTCGTCCTTCGACACGTTGAGAAAGAACTTGAGGACTAGAGTGCCGTTGCGCGAGAGATAGCGTTCGAACGCCGAGATATCCTCGAAACGCTCGCGCCAGATACTTTTCGTCACCAGCTTTTGCGGGATGCGCTGCTTGGCCAAAATCTCCGGATGCACCCGGACGATCAGGCATTCCTCGTAATAGGAACGATTGAAGATTCCGATGCGGCCACGCTCCGGCAGGCAGGTCATCGTGCGCCACATGAAGTCGTGATCCAACTCCTTCGAGGTCGGCGTCTTGAACGAGTAGACCTCGCATCCTTGCGGATTCACACCCTCGAACACGCTTTCGATCGCACTGTCCTTGCCAGCGGCATCCATGCCCTGAAAGATCAACAGCAGAGACCAGCGATCCTGCGCATAGAGCTTTTCCTGCAGGTCGCTGAGCCGCTTGCGATTGGCCTCGATGATGGCCTTGCCCTCGTCCTTCTCGAGATCGCCGTCCTCCTTGTGCCGAAACAGCTTGAGATGGAATTCCTTTGCGCCATCTACCCGGAACGGCCGCACATAGGACTCGAGGCCTGATGTTGTCTGCGAAGTCTTATCGGCCATGACGCGCACACCTCATTCTCGAACACTATTCCGAACCCTAACTGAAGAGTTGGATCATTCATATCGCGTCCGGCAACCGCGCCGCGAGAAACGCAGCCATATACGGTGGCACATTTGGGCAGATGTCGCGCTGACTGCGAAACAGATGAATGGCAGCGAGCTCCGGCGCGCTCTGCCTCGCAAGATTGCCTTCGATCACCCGCCGCAATACGTCGCCGTTGAGGTCGACTTCCAGCCCGCGCATCAGCGCGATCAAAGGGCCGGCAACAACGCAATCCCAAGTGTCGGTCGCACGATAGTCGCCAGCGGTCAAACCCGTTTCCTCCTCGACCTCACGAGCCACGCTGCCCGCGATATCCACCATGCCGGTTTTGATATCCTGGAGGTCAGGGGTTCCTGCCGGAAAATAGATATTCCCCGCATTCGCGGTATGCTCCGCCATTTCTCCCAGGACATAGGCGCCATCGCGACTGCGCAAGGCGCCCATGCCGAACCCGTTGAACACCGATCGGTCAGGGAATCCCCAATCGCGCCATGCCAGAAAGCTGGCGAAATCGGTTTCGAAGTAATCGGCGCGGAACGCATCGCTCGTGAAGCGCGGCTCGCGGCCGAGCAATACGCGACCGTTCCAAAGCCGCGGCCTTTCGCGTTGCAGGGCCGCGAAATGATCGTCTATCTCCCGGCGCCGCGCATCCGCGAACGGCCAGCGCCATGGTGTGATCCGAAGGTCCAGCCGCTTCACGCGATGAATTGGAAATGGTGTCACGTGCTATTTCGTGCCTGTGGCGTTCGCCTTGCCGGCCCGCTCGACAAATCTGTTGGTGTAGGTCTTACTGACATCGATGTTTGCTTTGGCGACGTCAGGCGATCCTTCGCTGAACACCGCGAGCACGGCGGTTGCGCCCTTTGGGTCCATCGCGCCGGTTTCCGAGTACATCGGAATGGTATTCTTCAGCGCTGCGAGATAAAGCTCCTTGTTCTTGCCGACGATCGCCGCCGGCATTTTCGCCATCACCTCTTCGGGGGAATGGCTATGTATCCATCTCAGTGTATTGACGATGGCGTCGGTCAAAGCCTGAGCTTCTTTGTCGTGCGCCTTGACCCATGCCGCCGTGCTGTACAGCGCTCCGCCTGGATACTCGCCGCCGAAGACCGCTAGCGTATCCTTCTGCGTGCGGGTGTCGCTGAGAATACGCAGGTCTTTATGATTGCCCTGAAGCACCGTCACCGATGGGTCCAGCATCACCGCCGCGTCGATCTGCCCCTGCTCCATCGCTGCAACGGCCGTGGCGCCCAGACCCACGCCGATCACCGATGCGCTGGTGGGATCAAGCCCGTTCTTCTTCAATAGATACTTGAGGAAGAAATCGGTCGAAGATCCCGGCGCGCTGACGCCCACTTTCTTCCCGGCAAGATCCTTGATGGATTTGATTTCGCCGGTGTGCTTCGGCGAGACCACGAGAACCAGACCGGGATAGCGATCATAGACGACAAAGGCCTGCATCTCCTGCTTCTTGGCTGCGAGATTGACGCAGTGATCGAAGTAGCCGGACACGACATCGGCACTGCCGCCGAGCACAGCTTTGAGTGCATCGGAGCCGCCCTTGAGATCGACGAGCTCAACGTTAAGGCCAGCCTTGTCGTACTCGCCGAGTTCCTTGGCGAGTACGGTGGGAAGATAACAGAGGCAGGCTCCGCCGCCGACCGCGATGGTGACTTTGCTTTGCGCCGCAGCAGGGCCAGATATCGCCAGCAACGCCATCAGCGGCGCCAGGAGCCAACCGAAGATCGTCCTCATCACTTCCTCCATTTCGTTGCGGGCACAATAGAGAAGCGCGTTCGTCTTGAGAAGAACGTTGCTCCGCCCGCTCGTTGGAGCCGAGGCCGTTGCGCGTCAGCTTCTGCTGCCAGCCGCTTCCGGTCGCCAGATCAGCAACCTGCGCTCGACCAGCGTCACCACCAAATCGATCAGGATCACGAAGGCCGACAGCACGAACATGCCCGCGAAGACGCCCGCGACATCGAACACGCCTTCCGCCTGCTGAATCAGATAACCGAGCCCGGCCGCCGATCCGAGATATTCGCCCACCACAGCACCAACCACGGCGAATCCCACTGAGGTGTGCAGAGACGAAAACATCCACGACAGTGCGGACGGCCAGTAAACGTGCTGCATCAACTGCCGCTCGTTCATGCCGAGCATGCGGCCGTTGGCGAGCACGGTGGCGCTGACTTCCTTGACGCCCTGGTAGACATTGAAGAAGACAATGAAGAACACCAGCGTGACGCCGAGCGCCACCTTCGACCAGATGCCGAGCCCGAGCCATAGCGTGAAGATGGGCGCCAGAACGACGCGCGGCAACGCGTTCGCCATCTTCACATAAGGATCAAAGACGGCGGCCACCATCGGCTGCCGCGCGAACCAGAAGCCGAACAGCACGCCCCCAAGCGAGCCGATGACAAAAGCGAGGATCGATTCCCACAAGGTGATCGCAAGGTGCTTCCAGATGACACCTGACCAGAACCAGGCGATGATCTGACTGCCGACATCGACAGGATTGGAAAAGAAGAATGGCGGCAGCAACATCACGCCGAACACCGGCACCGTGCTGAAAGCGTACCACACGAGCAACAACACGACCGCCACCAGTGCCTGGTAAACCAGCAGCACCGGGCGCGATATCGGCGGTGCTCTCATCAGACCGTCGCGCCCTTGGCTTTGGGGCGCCGCAGATGCTCATCAAGCCGCGGCATGATCTCAACGAAATTGCAGGGGCGCGAACGATAGTCGAGCTGGTGCGCCAGGATGCCGTCCCAGCCGTCCTTGCAGGCTCCGGGCGACCCCGGCAGGCAGAAAATGTAGGTCGCCCCGGCAACACCGGCGGTGGCGCGGCTCTGGATCGTCGAGGCGCCGATCTTGGCATGACTCAGCATATGGAAGGCGATCGAGAAACCGTCCATCCGCTTCTCGAAGAGCGGCTCGATCGCCTCGGGCGTCACGTCCCGACCGGTGAAGCCGGTGCCACCGGTGGTGACGATCACGTCCACCCCCGGATCGGCGATCCACCGGCGCACAATGCTGCGGATCGCCTCGATATCGTCGGTGACGATCTCGCGCGCGGCCAGCCGATGCCCCGCGCCGGTCAGCCGATCCGCCAGCGTTGCACCGGACTTGTCATCGGCGAGGGAGCGCGTGTCAGACACGGTTAGCACCGCGATATTGAGCGGGATGAATTGTTTCGATTCATCGATGGACATGGCGTATTCTTTCCCGTCAGGGCCGGGCATAGCGACTGATATGCTTGTCACAAATTATCCGTCGCAAACGTATTACAGGCCTGTACGGTCCCCTGCTGATAACCGATCATGAACCAGCGCTTGCGTTGCGCCGCCGAGCCATGGGTGAACGAGTCCGGCACGACGCGGCCTGTGGCCTGCCGCTGCAGGGTGTCGTCGCCGATTGCCGCTGCCGTGGTCAGCGCGGCATCGATATCGCCGGCCTCGAGGAAGCCCGGGCGCTTCTTTTCCTCGCGGTTCACCCAGACGCCCGACAGACAGTCCGCCTGCAATTCGACCTTGACCTGCAACGCATTCGCTTCAGCCCGGCTGCCCGCCTGCTGCTGCAGTCGCGTCACGCGCGGCAGGATGCCGAGCAGGTTCTGGATGTGGTGGCCCGCTTCGTGTGCGATGATATAGGCGGCGGTAAACTTGCAGGCATTGCCAGAACAGCCATGGAAGCGTGTCTCGACCTGGCGGAAGAAGGCGGTGTCGAGGAATATCTGACGATCCGGCGGACAATAGAATGGTCCCATCGCTGATTGCGCCATGCCGCAGCGGCCGCCATTGGTCGCGTTCTTGAATAGCACAATGCGCGGGCCGGTGTATTTCTGGCCGCTGGCGGAGAAAATCTCCTCCCAACGGTCGTCGATCTCGCCGAGCACGCCGGCGATCATGCTCCCCATCTCATCTGTCGGCGCCCCGGTCTTGGCGGGGCCAGAGCGGCGGTCGGTCTGATACGTCGGGGCCTGCTGACCACCGGTGAGGATTTCAGCGCCGCCGATCAGGATGCGAGGGTCAATGCCGAAGGCGTAGCCGAGCAGGCCAAGCACGATGATGGTGCCGATTCCGAGGCCGCCGCCGCCCATCGGCAAGCCGAAACCGCCGCCTCCGCCGCCAAAACCGCCATCGTCGCGGCGGTCGTCGATGTTATCGCTGCGGCGAAAATCATCATAGCGCATGCTGCATGTCCTCATATTTCGACGACGGCCACGGAAGCCAGCTCCCATGGCCGCCTCGCCTCACGCCGCTCAGACGTAAAATTTTCCGGCGCAATATCAATAACTCGCCCGGCAATTATTGCCTAGTGGAGCAGCCCTGACGATTCGATAATTGTCTCGGTATTTGTCTCAGTTCATCGGCCGCAGAAAAGCTTGTTTCACCGAGCGCCATCCGCCCGAAAGCTGCGCAGAACACCAAAACGGCAGCCACGCGTCCTTCATTGCACCTGCTGAAAGGATGACATTCAGCTTTGAGGCGCGACCGAAACAGCAGAACGCGATGCAGGCTGCAGATCATTCATCAGAAGATTTTTGCAGTTAAGTCGATTTTTACTTTGCCGCGTCAATGTAGCGCCAGTCGGTTGTTTGGTCCCGCGTCGCCGACAGCGTCGCCTGAGTCGAGTCATTGAGTCATGGTTGTGTCGCGTCGCGGGGCGTCTGTAAGGGCGCCCCGCACTAAATTCGAGTCAGTTCCGCGTACCGAGATTTCCGTCCCGAGTACCCGAATCATCGTCGGCGATTGCGTCGCCGAGATGTCCAAGCTGCCCGCCGGTTCGGTGGACCTGGTATTTGCTGATCCGCCTTATAACCTGCAGCTGAAGGGCGAGTTGAAGCGCCCCGACGAATCTCATGTCGATGCGGTCAATAACGACTGGGACAAGTTCTCGTCCTTCGCCGCCTATGATGATTTCACGCGGGCCTGGCTGCTTGCCTGCCGCCGCATCATGAAGCCATCAGCGACGATCTGGGTCATTGGCTCCTATCACAATATCTTTCGCGTCGGCGCGATCATGCAGGATCTCGGCTTCTGGGTCCTCAATGATATCGTGTGGCGCAAATCGAATCCGATGCCGAACTTCCGCGGCCGTCGCTTTACCAATGCGCACGAGACAATGATCTGGGCGGCACGTGACGAGAACGCGAAAAACTACACATTCAACTACGAAGCATTAAAAGCCGCCAATGAAGACGTGCAGGCACGCTCCGATTGGCTGATTCCGCTGTGTACCGGCGAAGAGCGGCTGAAGGGCAGCGACGGCAAGAAAGTGCATCCGACGCAGAAGCCGGAAGGTCTGTTGGCGCGGGTGCTGCTGTCATCGTCGCGGCCCGGTGATCTCATCATCGATCCGTTCAATGGCACGGGCACCACGGGGGCCGTCGCCAAACGCCTGGGGCGCCGTTACATCGGCATCGAGCGCGATAAGACTTATGCGAGCGCCGCAGAAGCCCGGATCGCATCGATCCTTCCGCTGCCAGGTGCCACGCTGGCACCGTTCGTCACTGCACGGGAAGCGCCACGGGTGCCATTCTCGGAACTGATCGAGCGCGGCATGATCCTGCCCGGGGCGACTCTTTGCGACGCCAAGAAAAAGCACAGCGCCCTGGTGCGGGCCGATGGCGCCATCATGCTCGGTGACAAGGTCGGCTCCATTCACCGCATGGGCGCGGTGGCACAAGGGTCAGGAGCCTGCAATGGCTGGACCTACTGGCATATCGAGACCAAGAAAGGTCTCAAACTGATCGACGAGCTCCGCGCGGAAATCCGCCGCGACATGGCGGCGGCCAGCTAGATCATCAATTAAGGCATACTCCCGCCTCGCCAGGATTTCCCGGCCGGGTCGCACATCTTTGAGGGCCTTACAGCTGAATGCGTCTAGCTCTGGTGCGGGCCCCGCATCTCCCGCATCGCCTCCGAGATCCGCCGCCACTTCGCAGCGTCCTCCGCCTGGCCCTCCTTCTCAAGCTCAGCGGCCTTCTGAGCCGCCTCGGCAATCGCCACGGCGCCCCGCTGAACAAACAACTTGCGGGCATAATCGCGGATTTCCATAGCTTGCATGACATTCTCCATTCGACCGGTGGGCGAAATCGCATTGGGCGCAATCGGGCTCGCCGCTACAACTCAGAAGGCGTCAAAATGTTTCGTCGCCGTCCGCATGAAAATGTCGGCTGCAATCACGCCGGCAGCTTGCGCAGTCCCGTCTGATCGCCACATGGAACCAGTCTGACCGGATCCGGTCAGGCGCTCACTCCGAACAGGATCCCTTCATGTTGAAATTCTACTTCAATGGCTCGCCGAATCCGACCAAGGTCGCGCTCTTCCTCGAAGAAGCCGGGCTTCTTTATGAACCAATCGCGATCGATCCGCGCGTCGGCGACCAATTCAAGCCGGACTATCTGGCTATCAACCCGAACGGCAAGGTGCCAGCCATCGATGACGGCGGCGTGAAGGTGTTCGACAGCAATGCGATCCTGCTCTACCTCGCCGAGAAGACTGGAAAATTCCTGCCGGCCGAAGGACCTGCCAGCCGCGGCGAACTGCTGTCATGGCTGATGTTCGCGGCGACCGGCGTCGGCCCATATTTCGGGCAAGCGGTGCATTTCAAGCACTTCGCCCCGGAAAAGATCGACTATGCCCATAATCGCTATCAGTATGAGGCGCTCCGCCACGCGGGCGTCCTCAATGAGCGACTTGCCAGCCGCAGATATATCGTGGGTGAGACCTACACCATCGTCGATATGAACGTTTGGGGCTGGGCGCGGATGCTTCCCTTCGTCATCAGTGACGATGCTTTCGCAAAGCTGCCGAATCTCAAGCGACTCGTCGATGAGATCAGCGCGCGGCCAGCCGCGGCACGGGCAATCGCGCTCAAGGACAAATTCAAGTTCAAGGCCGAGATGGATGAGGCCGCCCGGGCCACGATGTTCAAGCACCTGGCGACCAAGGTGGCCTGATTCCACCAAGCGAATGATTGATGACGGGGTCGGCCAGATTTGCACCGGCCGGCCGAGTGCAGCCGGTGAACGCAGCTTCGCGCATGCCGAACACCGCTTCCGAAGTCGCACCAGTACGGCAAGGCCGTCTAAACGCAAAGATCGCCCGGATCAAAAGCCGGGCGATCTTTCCAAGATCCGATCGGCCGACCTTAAGCGGCCTGTGCCGATTCCGCATGCTTGTTGACCTCGGCTTCCGCCAATTGGGTCAAGGTTGCGTCCGTGTTCTTTTCTTCTTTGAGGGTTGCGTCGAGCAGCTTGACGGCATCCTTGTAGCCCAGTTCGCTCGCCCAGGTCTTTAATGTCCCGTACCGGGAAATTTCGTAGTGCTCGACCGCCTGTGCAGCCGCAAGGAGCCCGGCGTCGATGGCCGGCATTCCCTTGTACTCCGCCATGATCTCCTTGCCTTCGTCGATGATTCCCATAATCGCATCGCAGGTTTTTCCCCGTGGCGTCTCGTCGATCGAAGCAAATACCTGCTCGAGACGCTCAACCTGCCCGTCCGTTTCCGTCAGATGTTTTTCGAACGCGGCTTTGAGCTTCGGGGAGTGAGCTGCCTTGGCCATTCTCGGCAGAGCCGAGAGGATCTTCTTTTCGGCGAAGTAGATATCCTTCAGCGTATCCAGAAACAGATTCTTCAGGTCCTTTTCCTTGGTCATCGCTTTCTCCTCTGTTAGGCAAATGGGTTCACACCTCAACCACAGCTGCGACGGCACGGCGAGTGTGATTGACTGATGCGGCTCTGCTGATGGGTCGGAAGAACGTGATGCATTGTGGTCGGTTTCGCTCGGCCAGTTCGGCATCACAACCTGCAACTTGCAGCTTCGTTCCAAATGCCTGAACTCCAAGACCTCATCCTCAGGGAAGCGTCTGACCTCCCGTGAAAAACCACGCAGATTGCGACAGCGACAATCCAGGTTCGCGGGCACCGCACCCGCGCGGGCGGGCTTTCCGGAACTTCATAGAAGCATGTGCGTTCGTTTGCCGCAGCAATGGCCCTTCGAAGAGGAAGACGCCCCGTGTCCAGCCGGAAAACCACCAATGCCGGGCAGAACCGCAGTTCCGTCCTGTTTAACGAGATTGCGAATCACACTTCGCAAGCGGCCGGTCGCGCCCCGACCTTCGTGATTGCCGCGGGTGTCGTCCTCGCCTGGGCTGTAAGCGGCCCGCTGTTTCACTATTCCGACACGTGGCAGCTGGTGATCAATACCGGCACGACGATCGTAACATTTCTCATGGTCTTCTTGATTCAGAACTCGCAGAACCGCGACAACGCAGCTATTCAGGTCAAACTGGACGAACTCATTCGGGTGAGTCGCGCCCAGAACTCCCTTATCGGGATCGAGCATCTGACCGATGACGAGCTGGACAGAATTCGGATCCGGTGCGAACAGCGGGCCAATATCCGGCGGTCTGGCGACGCCACCGTGGCTAAGACCAACAGGAGGGCCGAACGCGCCGCCGACAGGGTCAGCAGCTGAGTTCTCTGGAGAGAAACGTCTCTGGACTGACCATGGGTACACTGAAGACCGGACTTGGGCCCAGCACAATTCATCTGTGCATTGATATGCAGCGGCTATTTGCACCGGGTGGCCCCTGGCCCACGCCATGGATGGAACGCGTTTTGCCCAATGTCATTCGTTTGGTCGAGGCGTCCCCTTCCCGAACGCTGTTCACGCGCTTCATTCCGCCGCGTACGCCCGACGAAGCTTCAGGAATGTGGCGGGCCTATTACCAGAAATGGCATCATGTCACGCGCGCCCATATGAACGCGGACCTGCTCGATTTGGTCCCTGCCTTGTCGAGGTACGTTCCGCCGGCAGCCATTCTGGATCGCATGCAGTACTCAGCCTTCGCTAACGGCCAATTGCATACGGCGCTTCGGCAGCGGTCTATCGATACGCTTGTCGTGACCGGGTCCGAGACTGACGTGTGCGTGCTTTCATCGGTTCTTTCTGCAGTCGATCTCGGCTATCGGCTCGTGATCGCGAGCGACGCGATCTGCAGTTCATCAGATAAAGCGCATGACGCTTTGCTGGAGCTCTACCAAAGACGATTCGACATACAGATCGAAGTGTCCGACACGTCGGAGATCATCGATGCCTGGCGTATCGACGATCACTGACGCCAATCAATACTGATACTCGATCGCCGACGGAATATCGGCAAAGTAGAGTTTTGATGAAAGCCAGCGATGCTACTTTGTAGATCAGACGGGCTCCTTTGCCTCATGCGGTAGCTCCCGGATGACCCGCAGACAAATAGCCATCCGGCCGATTGCTGATCAAACTTTCCGTTCCACCTCGCAGTCGGGATCCCGGCAGCACCAGCAATCCTGCACTTGCATCTCTTACGAGCGCTCGGACCTCGCCGATGGCTTCCAGGTTGCTCCCTCCCTCTGCCAGGTTGCAGCTCAGTCCGAGATAGCGCTCGAAATAGGAACAATCGAAGTGGCCCGTCATTTGGCTCCCGTTCGTGGCAAACACGCGATGACCAACTGCGCGGGGCCGCATTCTGATGCTCGGCTTTGTCGAGTTCCCGCCGCGGCCGCGAGAAACGCTATGATACCTATTAAGATCATGGCAGATCCAGAGCCGTAGTTGTCATGCAACAGCACGCTTGAATGGACGGAGTCGGAAGGTCGAGATGCAAGCAGGCTTCGCTTCAAACAAATTCGTCAGTCATTTGGCCAGCATCGCCAAGTTGACACCTGATGATATCGAGTTGCTTGGCCGAATGCCATTCACGATCTCCTACTATGGCGCGCATGAGGACCTCTACCAGAAAGGCGATCGTCCTTCCTGCTGCTGTCTGCTGCTTCAAGGTTACCTTTGCTGGGTCGATAGCGAACTGGACTGGCGCCAGATCATTTCGATCCACGTTCCTGGCGATGTCGTAGACTTTCATACAGTCATCTCTCCGGTCGTGAGAGCCAACCTCCGAGCGCTAACTGCGACCGTCGTCGGCTTTGTGCCTCACAGCTATTTTCGCGAAATCTCAGCACTCTCTCCAACTCTCCGCCAGGCGCTATCTTTGCTTCACATCATCGAGGATTCCCGCTCGCGAAACTGGATCGTGAATCTCGGGAGCCGAAGTTCTCTGGCTCGGGTGGCGCACCTCGTCTGCGAGATCATGATACGCTTGCGCGCCGTCGGAGAAGGGCGAGATTATTGCTTTCCCTGCCCATTCACCCAATCGGATTTGGCCGCCGCCTGCGCCATCTCCCCCGTTCACGCCAATCGCACGGTCCAGGAACTTCGCCGACGCAATATTCTTGAGTGGCGCACGAGAACCATCAGTATACGGGACTGGCCTGCGCTCGTTCGGATTGCAGGATTCAAGACGGACTATTTGAGTTTGCAAGACCCTGAAGCCTTGCTCTCCGATGCTCGGTCTGCGGAAACAACGCAACACACGCCCGCCATGACACCGTCGCGGATGTCCGCCTCTTAGAATCGCTCTCGCAGTTTCCCTGACCAAGTCCTCCCGGCTCGTTCAAATTGACGGTCGACTTCGCTGATTGCGTTCAGCCGTGCGCTGCGCCAGAGCCTCTCGAACCTCATCAATCACCTCGTCCCACCTGCCAGCGTGACGCTGGTGGAACAAGCGGATCGAAGGATACCAGATTGAAGCCGCCCCCGACGAAGGCCATCGCCAATCGCAATCGGCATGAAGGAGGACCCAAGCTTCCTGCCAGAGTGCGCCAGCAAGATGCGCGACCATCGTATCCACGCAAACGATGAGATCGAGATCGATAATCCGTCGCCCAAGAGCGATGATGTCGGGAGTACTGATATCCACCGCACCGATTGTGCTGGCGACCTGCGCCGCTGATCCCAGCTGGAGCGAATATAGTTGCACTCCCTCCATCGCAAGTCGCCCGAGAAGCGATACGGGAAGCGAGCGCCGCTTGTCCCAATCACCGACCTCCCATACTAGGCCGACGGCAATCGCGGTGCGGCAACGACCATTCCAAATTAGCGACCTGCAGTTCGGCAGAGACGTCTCGGGCAATCTCAGATATGGCCCGATAGGCTCGATCAGATCTCGCCCGGCGCGAATGGCCTGAGCAACCTCCATGATCTCGATATCGACATCGTAGTCCACCTCCGGACAACCGTCATGGAGCGGAAGAACGCGCTCGAGACCATCCAAACCTTCAATGAGAGGGATCAAAGGGTTCTGACACCAGACCGAGAGCTCATCTGCATATCGCGCGAGTTCCGGCAAGAAGCGGGAGAACTGGATCGTATCGCCTAGCCCATGATAGCACCGCACAAGGATGCGCCGATCGCGCAGTGGCTCTCCGCGCCAGATCCGCTGCTGATGACGAGGGCCTTCATGCTTGTGACTATCGTCGCGACTGAGCCGCGCATTGTCCCGATCGGTGATGGCCCATGCACGTTCGAAGTCGCCGGCACGCATCGCCGCGGTCCAGTCGCGATAGGTGATTTCGCTCTCATCCATGTAGCACCGCTGCTGCAGGGGTGTCATCGGCCCGATTCACCCGCGACGCACGAATTTATGGAATCGGCTTGGCTCACCATCTGCGGTTTTTTCCTGGTAAAGAAAAGCGAGCTGCGCCTCTTCGAACTTTCGGAAGAATTCGTCCCATTCGATGGGATCGAGGCGCGGCTCCTTTGGCCCAAAATCTATCCGGAGAATGCCGGCATCATCATCTTTTCCGGTATCGTGCACAGTCGCCGGTCGACCACCCCGCGCCTCGGCCCACTTCCGGATCACCTGATGATCAGTTGTCGTTCTGCTGTCGCTCATCGAAACCTCCTCGATGTTCTATCCGCTCTCGCATTCTTAGAACGTCGTAGCGAAGTGTTCGTTCGCGCTCGTCACCATCGGAGCCATCCGCCATCATCATCATCTTCTTCCTCAACGAAGATCGTTCCTCGCGTGAGAGCCAAGATTCTATCCCAGGTTAATCTTTTATGTTTTTCTCCGGCATTTCCCTGCAAGTATTCGCCGCCTCAGTCTCATTCGAGGAACGAACATAAAGATCATACGTTCGCCGACGTACTTACGTTTGATACGGCGGCGTATGTCTGCCTTGGAAAGGTACGATCGATGCATTCAGGTCTTCAAGGCAGGCCCTCCGTTCGGGTCGGGATCGTCGGAGTAGGAAACTGCGCAAGCTCATTCGTTCAAGGCCTGACCTACTACCGGGAGGCCAAGTCGAATGAACCCATGCCGGGCCTGATGAACGCGGATGTCGGCGGCTACCACGTCAGCGACATTGAGATCGCATCAGCTTTCGACGTATGTGCTCATAAAGTTGGACGCGATGTCGCCGAGGCGATCTTTGCGGAACCCAACAATACATTTCGCTTCGCCAGCGTCGCGCCCACCAATGTTAGGGTTCATCGCGGGCCTGTGTTGGATGGCGTGGGTCGCTACCTGGAAGACGATATCCCAATCTCGAACGCGCCGGAAGCAAATGTAGCAGATGTCTTGCTCGACTCCGGCACCGATGTTGTTGTTTCCTATCTTCCCGTTGGCTCGCAGAAGGCCAGCGAGTGGTATGCGCAGCAGGCAATCGCCGCGGGATGCGGATACGTCAACTGCATTCCTGTATTCATCGCCTCTGACCCGGCTTGGCGACAACGCTTCGAGGACGCGCGACTTCCTATCCTCGGTGACGACATAAAGAGCCAGATCGGGGCGACAATTCTTCATCGCGTTCTGGTAAACCTGTTTCGGGAGCGGGGCGCGCGCCTGGATCGCACTTACCAGCTTAACGTCGGCGGCAATACCGACTTCAAGAATATGCTTGAGCGCGAGCGATTGGCCTCAAAGAAGATCTCGAAAACGCAGGCCATCACCAGCCAGTTCGACGTTCCACTGGATAGCAGCAACGTTCACGTTGGCCCCAGCGATCACGTTCCCTGGCTCACGGATCGGAAACTGGCCTATATTCGTCTCGAAGGAACGACATTCGGTGGCGTCCCCCTCCACGCGGAAGTGAAGCTGGAGGTTTGGGATTCACCGAACTCGGCGGGCGTCGTGATCGACGCCGTCCGTTGCGCCAAGCTGGCGTTGGACCGTGGGCTCGGCGGCGCTCTTGCCGGACCTTCGAGCTACTTCATGAAGTCCCCACCGCAACAATTCACGGACGAAGAGGCGCGCCAAAGAACGCGCGCATTCATCGACAATAAAGCCTAGGATCATTATGGCCACAACGATTCATCTCATTCGTCATGGACACCATGCGCTCCTCGGCCGGCGGCTCTGTGGTCGAACATCGGATGTGTCGCTGGACCAACTCGGGTTGCAGCAGATGCAGCGCCTCGCTTCCTGCATCTGGCCGATTCCCAATCGGATTCAATCCAGCCCACAACTACGCGCCCGGGAATCGGCCGCTATTCTTGCGGCTAACCTCAATCTCTCTGTGGAGATCACGCCTGCTGCCGACGAGATCGATATGGGCGACTGGAGTTCGCGAACGTTTATCGAACTTGAGCTCGATCCGCAGTGGCGGCGCTGGAACAGCGCGCGCTCATCCCATTCTCCTCCGAATGGCGAAAGCATGGAGGCTCTCAGGCAAAGGATCGTGCATCACATTGAGCAAATTCGACGAAACGCGGATTCCGAAACCGTCGCAGTGGTCAGCCACGCCGAACCCATCCGAACCGCTCTTCTGCACTACACCGGCGTCTCCTTCGATGACTTCCTCTCGGTCGATGTTGATGTCGCAAGCATCAGTACGCTTGTGACAGATGAGAGAGGCACCCACGTCCGCCAGATCAATCAGCAGGTGCAGGCATGAAGATCGTCATTTTTGGCCTGACGATTTCGTCTTCCTGGGGTAACGGTCATGCCACCTTGTGGCGCGGCCTCTGCAAACACCTGATCCGCGCGGGGCACCGCATCGTCTTTTTTGAACGCGACGTTCCTTACTACGCTGGAGCGCGTGATCTGACCGAAATTCCAGGGGGACGCCTTGTGCTGTTTTCGTCCTGGGAGGAGATTCGTGCGAAGGCGGCGGACGAATTGCGGGATGCTGATGTGACTATGGTCAGCTCCTACTGCCCGGATGCCATTCTGGCCAGCGAGCTCGCCTTCACGCACGGTGGCTCCCTTTCAGTCTTCTATGATCTCGATACACCGGTGACGCTGGCAAAGGTGAGAGCCGGCGAAAACGTCGACTATATCGGAGACAACGGATTGGCTAGTTTCAGGCTGGTCCTGAGCTATACCGGTGGGCAGCCGCTTTTCGACGAATATCGGCGCAGACTTGGGGCGGGAGAGATCCACCCGCTCTATGGTCATGTCGACGCTGATGTTCACCACCCGGTCCCGCCGCAACAGCACTATCGCGCCGCCTTGTCTTATCTCGGGACCTACTCTGCCGACCGTCAACCCGCGCTTGAAGCGCTGCTGGTTGGTCCGGCGAGACAGCGTCCGGACTGTCGCTTTCTGCTCGGAGGCGCCCAGTATCCCGTCGATTTTCCCTGGTCACCCAATATCTATTTCGTGCGACATCTTCCGCCCTCGGAGCACGCCCCATTCTTCGCCTCGTCGCGCTTGACCCTGAATGTCACCCGCCCAGCGATGGCGGAGATGGGATGGTGCCCCTCCGGACGCCTATTCGAGGCTGCCGCATGCGGGGCGCCGTTGCTGAGTGACGGCTGGCGCGGGATCGACGACTTCTTCGAGCCCGGCGAGGAGATCATTCTCGCGGCTGACGCAGACGATAGCCTAGCGGCGATTGACCTCGGCGACCATGAGCTTCGACGAATGGCAACACGAGCGCGCGAGCGCACATTGGACCAACACAGTTCGGACAGGCGCGCGAGCGAGCTCATTGGTCTGCTCGAGACGGCGATGCATAGCACCTCCCGCAACCCTGCGCCTCTGGAGGCCTGACCCATGTGGGGAATCGTTCCAGCCGCCGGTCGCGGCACTCGTATCCAGCCGCTGGCCTTTTCCAAGGAACTGCTTCCCGTGGGGAGCCAGACCGAGAATGGCGCCGATCGCCCATGCGCCGTTTCGGAGTATTTGCTTGAGCGCCTCATCCTTGGCGGTGCGGATAAGATCTGCTTCGTGATCTCGCCGGGAAAGTCCGACATCTTGGAATACTTCGGCGACCGCTACCAGGACGCGCAGCTTGCCTATGTCGTACAGCCGCAACCGTTGGGTCTATGCGACGCCGTCTTTCGTGCCAGCACCGTTCTCAATGACTGCGAGGATGTTATCGTTGGACTGCCGGACACCGTCTGGTTTCCCAAAACGGCTCTGGCAACATTGCCCGATACCGATCTTTCGTTCCTGCTTTTTCCAACCGATCATCCGGAGTTTTTTGACGCTGTTGTTCTCGACGGCGATCATGTCCGCGAGATCCAAGTCAAACAAGCAGATGCCACGTCGAACTGGATCTGGGGCGCGTTCAGAATGTCACCCAAAGGGTTCCACGATCTCCATAAGCTATGGAGGGGGCGGAGCTGCAGGGACGAATACTTCGGAACACTTGTAAATTGTTATCTCGCAGACGGCGGGTCTGGCATCGGCATTAAATCAGGTGAGTCTTACATTGATGTCGGCACTCTCGACGGCTATCGCGCAGCGGTGCGCCTGCTGGCGGAGATGCAAGGAAAGCTCGACCGCGGGAGGATGGCCGCGTCCCTTATGCCCGATCATCTGCGAGCATCTCCGATCGACACCGGAGCAATGCCGTGAGTATGGCTATTTCCAAGGAGGAGGTCCGCCAGCGGATCGACGCGCTGGGGCCGTGGTTTCATAACCTCGACCTCAAGGGTATCCCCACGGCGCCGGCGCATTTCCTCGGAGACTATCCCCGCGTGAAATGGCGCCGTTTCGCTGATGTAATTCCCGATCGTCTCGATGGCATGACGGTTCTCGACATCGGCTGCAACGCCGGTTTCTATGCCATGGAGATGAAACGGCGCGGCGCCGAACGCGTACTTGGCCTCGATACCGATGAAGAGTATCTCGCGCAGGCGCGATTTGCGGCCGAAGTGAGCGACCTCGATATCGAGTTTCGACGGATGTCGGCCTATGACGTCGGACAGCTTCGCGAGAAGTTCGATCTCGTGATCTTCATGGGTGTGCTCTATCACCTGCGCCATCCGCTGCTCGCACTTGACCTGATCCACGAGCATGTCGCCGGCGATCTCCTGCTGTTCCAGTCGATGCTTCGCGGCAGCGACGCGGTGGATTCCATCGACCGCAACTATGACTTCTGGACGACGGAGCAGTTCGATCTGCCTGGTTATCCGAAAATGCATTTCATCGAACACCGCTATGCGGACGATCCAACGAACTGGTGGGCGCCGAATCGGGCATGCGTAGAAGCGATGTTGCGTAGCGCGGGTTTCACCATCGCCGCTCATCCCGAGGAAGAAGTCTATCTCTGCCGACGAGGGCTCCGGCCACAGACGGACGGTCCCGTCTATCCATCGCGGGCGGATCGAACATGATCGAAGCTGTCAAGATCTGGAACGAGCCGAACAACAAATCGCACTGGGATCCAGAACTTGACCCCGGTTGGGCGAGGTTTGCCGACCTTGCGATCAAGACCGGCCGCGCAATCCGGACGGCCCATCCGACGGTGCCGCGTGTGCTCGGCGGCATCTCTCCGATCGATCCCACCTTCATCACCAACATGAAGGCACGTGGCGTACTGGATCACGTCGATGTCGTCGCGGTGCACGGCTTTCCGTTGGACTGGAATCTGTGGCAGATCGACGAGTGGCCCGACAAGCTTGCTGAGATCCAGTCTCTCGTTGCTTTGCCGGTCTGGGTGACGGAGGTCGGCGTCTCCTCGTTCGGCGCCGAAGCTGTGCAGGCTTGGGGATTTCGGCGGACAGCGGAACTGTTATGCGGACGGACGCCGCGCATTCACTGGTACAGTCTTTACGATCTACCTCGAACGTGGGAAGCGACAACCCGGCACAGGGAGGCGGAAGGCTCCTCCTACTATCGGCATTTTCATATGGGCCTGTTGAAAGAGGACGGCACACCAAAGCTGGGTCTTCGGCAGTATGAGCCATATGCGACCGAGATCGGCCTCTGTCAGTGGTTTCACTTCGAAGACCATCGACTTGACGATGCAGTCCGCTGGATGCGCCGCCTCGGCGTCAGGCATCTCAGGACGGGTCTATCCTGGGCGGACAGTTTCCGTCCCAACGCATTGAATTGGTTCGACCGACAGATGGAGGCATTGGCAGAGTTCGATGTCACGCTGACGTTCTGCTTCACGCCCGAGCATCGGGGTCTTGCTCCCCATCACACCAGTCCTCCGATCGATCCGCAGGAATTCGCGGATTTCTGCGCGCAGATGTTGCATCGCTATCGTGACATGGCGGTTCAGCCGGCTGCGCCCAGCGCTCCGAGTCTCGCAAGGGCCGAAACATGCGCGCCATGATCCTCGTCATGGATTCAGTGGGCATCGGTGCGGCGCCCGACGCCGCGCATTACGGCGACGAGGGCGCAGATACCGTTGGTCATATCGCGGATGCTTGTGCGCTCGGCCAAGCCGATAACACGATTCGCCAGGGACTGCTCCACCTTCCAAATCTTGTTCGCCTCGGTCTCGGCGAAGCATGCCGGCAGGCTGCCGGACGCACGCCTACCGGTTTGCAAGGCGACCGCTCTGCATCGTCGCGTTTCGGTTCGGCGGTCGAGCAGTCCAGGGGGAAAGATACACCTTCTGGACATTGGGAAATTGCCGGCGTTCCTGTCCCGTTTGAATGGGGCTATTTTCCGCGAACGAGCCCGTGCTTTCCGTCGACGCTCACGCGCGACTTCTGCAGTGAGGCGGATCTGCCAGGCATTCTCGGCAATTGTCACGCTTCGGGAACCGACATCATCTCGGCACTCGGCGAACGTCACATGCGGACCGGGGAACCAATCTGCTACACCTCGGCCGATAGTGTATTTCAGATTGCTGCCCACGAAGAGACATTTGGTCTCGATCGCCTCTACCAGACCTCCGCCATTGCCCGACGACTGGTCGATCCGCTGAATATCGGCCGCGTGATTGCGCGGCCTTTCGTCGGTTCGTCGAAGGCCGATTTCCAGCGCACACACCATCGCCGCGACTTTACCGTGCCGCCACCTGGCCAGACGTTGATGGATGTCGCCGAAGCGAACGGCCGTGATATCGTTTCGATCGGCAAGATCGATGATATCTTCGCTCACCGGGGGACCGGCCGAAATATCCGGGGGGACGGCAACAAGGCGCTGTTTGATTGCACGTTGAGGGGGTGGAACGCTCTTGCCGACGGCGGCTTCCTTTTCGCGAATTTCGTTGATTTCGACACGATCTACGGCCACCGGCGGGACATAGCCGGATATGCCGCCGCACTTGAGAGCTTCGATACAAGGCTCCCGGAGCTTCTCAATCAGTTGAAAGCGGACGATCTCCTCATCATCACCGCCGATCACGGTTGCGATCCGACCTGGCCCGGCACCGACCATACACGCGAACAGGTCCCCATTTTGATGATCGGCGGCAAAGGGACGGAGCCCATCGGGCAACGCAGCAGCTTTTCCGATATCGGAGCAACAGTGGCCCGGCATCTGGACCTGCCGCCTCTCGCCCATGGCAAAGCCTTTTGAACACAGCGAGCCATCGCTCTTTCATGTGAGTTATTGATCTAGGTTAGAGAAATTTTTGTTTGTAGGCCTCTGAGGAACGAACAATCCTCGCCCCGCTTTAGCCTTCAGAAATGCGAGCAGCAGAGGCTCTCCCCGCCTCCTTTCGCGCAGCCTCAACTTTCACGGCCAATCGGTTACTGCCGATAGCTATTTCGGAAAGAAGAGATTCTCGATGGCTAGAGTGTTGATTACCGGAGGCGCTGGATTCATTGGCTCTCATGCCGCGGACATGCTGTTGCAGGCCGGCTACGAGGTCCGAATTCTGGATAGCCTTACACCTCAGGTTCATGGCGCACAGCAAGCCGCGCCCGCCTATCTCAATCCTGAAACCGACCTGGTCATCGGCGATATCATTGACCCGCAAGCCGTTGAGCGCGCCCTCCGTGGCACCGATATGGTCCTGCATCTCGCCGCAGCCGTCGGTGTGGGTCAGAGCATGTACGACATCGCCAGCTATGTGCGAACCAACGAACTCGGCACCGCCATTCTGCTGGAAGCGATATCCAAGCGACCGGTCGAAAGACTGGTCGTGGCATCCTCCATGAGCATCTACGGCGAAGGACTTTACCGCACGAACTCCGGGATGATGGCAAGTCCTGACCAACGGAGTTTCGCTCAACTGCGCAGAGGCGAATGGGAACTGCAAGATGAGAACGGCGAGCTGCTTCATCCGATTCCAACGCCGGAAACCAAGCGCCCCGCATGCAGCTCGATCTATGCGCTGAACAAGTACGCTCAAGAATGCATGTGCCTGGTCACCGGGAGTGCTTATGGCATTCCGACTGTCGCACTGCGTTTCTTCAACGTATTCGGCCCGCGGCAGGCGCTCTCCAATCCCTATACCGGCGTGCTGGCGATCTTTGCGGCTCGGCTTCTTAATCACAAGCCGCCGCTTGTTTTCGAGGACGGTTTGCAGCAACGCGATTTCGTTCATGTCCGCGATGTTGCGCGTGCCTGCCAACTGGCGCTCGAGACCAGCCACACCGGCCAGGCATTCAATATCGGATCGGGCGAGAACCGCTCGATCCTGTCCATTGCCGAAGACTTGGCGCGCGTCATGGATTGCCCCACCATCATCCCCGAACTGACCGGAAAGTACCGCGCAGGCGACATCCGGCACTGCTTTGCCGATATCGACAAAAGCCGGCGGCTTCTGGGATTCGCGCCACAGGTCCAGTTTGATAACGGGCTGAGCGAACTGGCGGACTATCTCGCCGATCAGATTGCCGAGGACCGGGCTGAAACCGCGACGCAAGAGCTATTGCAGCGGGGATTGGTCGCATGAGTATCGACAAAGCAGACAGGCCGATCCTGATCACCGGCGGTTGCGGCTTCATTGGATGCAATCTCGCTGACCGCCTGGCAAGTCAGGGATGCGCAGTCAAAGTGCTCGACACCCTCGCCCGTGGCGGCGCGCGCGAAAACGCGCAATGGCTGAAATCACGGCACGGCAATCGCATCGAGCTGATCATAGCCGACGTTCGCGAGCCGGCTCCTGTGATGGTCGCAGCGCGAGACGCGCAGGCTATTCTTCACTTGGCAGCTCAAGTAGCAGTCACGGACAGTCTCGTCGATCCCGTGGGCGACTTCGAGATCAACGCACGAGGCACTTTGAATGTGCTGGAAGCAGTCCGCCTATCCAATATAGACGCACCGATCCTGTTTGCCTCGACCAACAAGGTTTATGGCCGCCTGATTGATGACCGAGGAGTCTTCCGGGAGGCCGAACGCTACGTGCCGGCCGATCCGCAACTGGCGCACGGCATATCGGAGGAGAGCCCGCTCGACTTCTACAGTCCGTACGGCTGCTCTAAGGGGAGCGCCGACCAGTATGTACGCGACTATGCGCGCGTGTTTGGCCTGCGGACTGTCGTGATGCGGATGAGCTGCATCTATGGTCCCCGACAGTTTGGCACCGAAGATCAGGGCTGGATCGCTCATTTCCTTCTGAGTGCACTGCGCAAACAGCCACTGACGATCTTTGGCGACGGCTATCAGGTTCGCGACGCGCTGTATGTGTCCGATGCCGTCGATGCATGGCTCGGTGTGCTCGATCGCGCGATGGAGCTGGGAGGCCGAATTTTCAATCTTGGTGGCGGGCTTTCCAATTCTATCAGCCTCCGTGAATTGATAAATCTGATTGCGGATCAGACCGGAGCGAATCTCGATTATTCGTTCGCCGACTGGCGGCCGGGCGACCAGCCTTGGTATGTCTCAGATACACGAGCGCTGTCCAAAGCCGTCGGATGGCACCCTCGCTTCCGGTTGCATGAGGGGCTCACTCTCCTCAACGAATGGCTGACCGAGCGATTTGTCTCCCCTTCCGACAAGCACGAGGTCCTCGCATGACTCGTGTGGCGTTGATCAACCCAAACTGGCACTACGATGGCAGCATCTATTTCGGATGCCGATCGCCACACCTGCCGCTCGAACTCGGCATCTCACAGCAAGCCCTGCGGGCAGACGGCCACACGACTCTTCTACTCGATGCGCATATGTTCGACCTGTCCCTGCTCGACCTTGAAACCGAACTTCGGACCTTTCAGCCTGACATGATTGTCGTGACAACGGCGCCGACCTATCTTTTCTGGCGATGCGCTCCACCAGAGTTGCGCGTCCCGCAGGAACTGACATTCGCTTTGCGCGACCTGGCGCCCCTACTGATCGCTGTCGGCCCTCACGGATCGACGACGCCAAGGGCCGCGCTGCGGAAGCTTGCGGTCGACGTCGTCGTCATGGGCGAGTGCGAACATTCGCTGCTGCGGCTGGCCAATGGCGAGCGCGACTTCCCAGGTCTCTGCTTTGCCGAAGGACACACCGTTCACGTAAACGGCGGCCCCCAGGCGGTACCGTTCGTCGATCAACCTGCTCTGTCGTGGCCTGACGAAATGATTCGTCGCCACCATCACCATCATCATCGATTTGAGGCAGCGCCGACCGGTCCAGGTGCCGAAGTCGAGGCCTCTCGGGGCTGTCCCTATAACTGCACGTTTTGCGCCAAACAGAACTTTCGAAACGCCTATCGACGGCGGCCGGTCGCCACTCTTCTCACCGAGATCGACGTGCTTCGGGAGCAGGATGTCGAATACATCTACTTCATCGACGAGATCTTCCTTCCAAACGCCGAATTGCTGCAAGCCCTTGTCAGCCGCGGCCTCAAATTCGGCATCCAGACCCGGATCGACCTCTGGAAGCCGCCGATGCTCGAACTGCTCGGGCGCGCCGGCTGCGTGTCGATCGAGGCCGGCGTCGAAAGCCTCACCCCGGAAGGCCGCGACGCGCTGGCCAAGAATTGCAAGATGTCGACCGACGATTTGGCGGCGCGCTTGGTCGAGGCCCGGCGCCATGTGCCGTTCGTGCAAGCCAACCTCATCGAGATGCCGCAAGATGACGATCCCATCGTTCAAAAGTGGCGGCATCAGATGCAGAATGCGGGCGTATGGGCCAACGATCCTGTGCCGCTCTATCCCTACCCTGGCTCACCGGACTATCAGAAGTTATGGGGCGAACCCGACGATTTCGCTTGGGAACGAGCACACGAACATTATCTCGCAATATTCGATCAGTTCAGCGACGTACAAGACCAACGCCCCGCCCCCTTGAGAGCGCTCGAACTCCCGGTGATGTCATGACACCCGATCGATCTCTCAAGATTCTGATGACGACAGATGCCGTGGGCGGCGTATGGACCTATGCGGCCTTGTTGTCGACCGCGCTGGCCGACGCCGGCCACATGGTTCATCTGGTCACGATGGGACCCGGCCCTCGCGACGATCAGCGCGCGATGGTCAATCATCCCCGCATCTGTCTCATCGAGAGCTCCCTCGCCCTCGAATGGGAGGATCCAGCCGGGATAGATGTGGCTCATGCCCGTCACGCGCTTCACATGATCGACCGCGCGATCCAACCCGACATCATTCACCTCAATAGCTTCCGCGAGGCGTTGTTCGAATGGAGTGCGCCGGTGATTGTCGTCGCGCATTCATGCGTAAAATCCTGGAGCATCGCTTGCAGGGATCAAGCTTGGCTGAGCGAGCCGCAGTGGCAGCACTACATCAAGACCATAGCAAGGGCATTGGAACGAGCGGACACATGGGTCAGCCCAAGCTGGTCATTCCGCAAGGTCATAGATGATCTCTATCGTCCCACCACGCCTGGCCTGGTGATCTGGAACGGCGTCCCGATTCCATCCCCTCGCACCACGGAGAAAGACGCGGTTGTGTTGGCTGCGGGCCGCGTGTGGGATCAGGCCAAGAACCTGTCGCTTCTTGCTGAAGCTGCTCGGGGACTCGCATATCCGGTTTATCTCGCCGGTCCTGGCACGCTCGACAGCTCGGACCAAGCGCTGAAACCGCTCGGCTATCTATCGCACGCGGCGTTGCAGGACCAGATGAAACGCGCCGCCGTGTTCGCGAGTCCCGCCCGCTATGAACCGTTCGGCCTCTCGGTTCTCGAAGCCGCGTCTGTTGGATGCGCATTGATCCTCTCGGACCTCCCGACATTTCGCGAGCTATGGGACGGAGCGGCCATCTTCGCCAATCCCTCTGACGCACAAGGATGGCATCGCGTGATTTCAGATATTTGTTCCGATGATCGCAAACGTCACGAACTTCAAGGGCGCGCGAGCGATCGGGCCAGCCGCTACTCGCTCGCGCGCACAGCGGATGCCTACCAAGCCCTCTATCATCGTCTTCTTGCATCCACCTCTCGTTCAACGACGATGGGTGATGTCCTCGGAGTTCCGGCATGAAATGTGTCTTGTTCTATCATGCGTTCTCATCCTGCTGGAACAATGGCAACGCCCACTTTCTGCGGGGCATCGCCCGCGAGCTGAGCAGTCTCGGCCACGACGTGACCGTTTACGAGCCCGTCGACGGATGGAGCCGTCAGAATCTGCTGAAGGACGGCGGGCAAAAAATTCTCGATGAAGTTTGCGCCCTGTTTCCCGGCGTCGCCATTCGCGCTTACGGCCCCTCGCTCGATCTGGATCTGGCATTGGATCATGCGGACCTCGTCATTGTTCACGAATGGAACGAGCCGGAATTGATCGCGCGGCTCGGTCGGCGCCGAATCGAAGGCGCACCCTTCACGCTGCTGTTTCATGACACCCACCACCGCACGGTGACGGCGCCGCATGAGATCCAGCGGTTCTCTCTGGAGGGCTTCGACGGTGTACTCGCATTCGGCGAGGTGCTGCGCGAGAGATATCTTCGATATGGCTGGGCCGATCGTGCTTTCACATGGCACGAAGCGGCCGATACGGCGCTCTACCGTCCCATGCCACACATCGAGCGCACTCAGGACGCTATCTGGGTCGGAAACTGGGGAGACGGCGAACGAGACGCGGAGCTGAATGAGTACTTCGTCCAGCCAATCTCACGCCTGGGCTTAAAGGCTTGCGTCTATGGAGTCCGTTACTCCCCGGACGCGCTTCGTAGACTTGCTTTCAGCTCAATCGAATATCGCGGCTGGCTTCCAGCCCATCGCACTCCGGCAGCATTCGCCAGCGCACGAGCCACTGTCCACGTGCCACGACGTCCTTATGTTCAGCTATTGCCGGGTATCCCGACCATCAGAATGTTTGAGGCAATGGCCTGCGGCATCCCGATCGTCTCCGCTCCTTGGGATGATAGCGAGAACCTCTTTCCCAGGGACTGCTATCTGCGCGTCAACAATGGCGAGCAGATGCGAGAGGCGCTATCGACATTGCTCACCGATCCACAATTCGCGAAACGAACCGCCGAGACCGGAATACGGGTGATTGAGACACGACACACTTGCCGTCATCGCGTTATCGAGCTGCTGGACATTGTGGAAGGCATCAGGCACCAGCGGCATGTCCCCGCGGCTACCACTTACATGGAGGCTGTCGGATGAAGATCAGTTTCTTTGGATCGAGCTTGGTCTCCTCTTATTGGAACGGTGCGGCAACTTATTATCGCGGCATCCTGAAGGAGATTGCCGCACTGGGCCACGATATCACCTTCTTCGAGCCTGACGCATTTGATCGTCAGGCGCATCGGGACATCGACGATCCGTCTTATGCAAAGGTCCATATTTATCCCGCCACGACTGACGGATGGCAGCGCGCGCTTTCGCTAGCAAGCAGGTCTGCTGACTTATTGATCAAAGCAAGCGGTGTCGGTGTTTTCGATCGCGAACTCGAAACGGCAATCGCGCAAGGCCCCTGCAAAGCGCTTCGAATCTACTGGGATGTCGATGCGCCGGCGACGCTGGATGCCATGGCCGATGACCCAGGACATCATCTGCACAGGATCATCCGAGACTACGATATGGTCCTGACCTATGGTGGCGGCGATCCGGTTGCCTCGGCCTATCGAAGGTTCGGCGCGCGGGATTGCGTGCCGATCTACAATGCTCTGGATCCTTCTACGCATTTTCCAACTTTACCCAATCCCCTGCTTTCTTGCGACCTCAGTCTGCTTGCGAATCGGCTCCCTGATCGGGAAGCGCGTATTGAGCAGTTCTTTCTCGATGCTGCCCGGCAACTGCCCGCCAAATCGTTTTTGCTCGGCGGTTCTGGGTGGCAAAACAAGGATCTGCCGGCGAATGTGCGCAGGATCGGCCACGTTCCGACTGCCGACCACAATGGCTTCTTCGCCTCCGGGCTCGCGACCTTAAACGTCAACCGCGACAGTATGGCAAGATACGGATTCTCGCCGCCGACGCGTGTGTTCGAGGCGATCGGGGCCGGTGCCTGTCTTATTACAGATCAATGGCCCGGCATCGAAGATTTTCTCGAACCTGAACGTGAAGTCCTCGTCGGCTCAAACGGCGATGAAATTGCGGCACATCTCCTTGCCTTGACGCCTGACCGGGCGACGAAGATCGCGGCAACGGCGCGCACGCGCATCCTTGCTCACCATACCTATAAGCAACGCGCTCAGCAGTTCGCCGACGTAATCGCGGGATCTGATACGAAAATCGAGGCAGCCGAATGAATCTCAAGATCGCCATTATCGGGCTCTCCGTCACCTCGTCGTGGGGCAATGGGCACGCCACCACCTATCGCGCGCTGATCGAGGCACTTGCGCGGCGAGGGCATCGTATCACGTTCCTGGAACGAGACGCGCCTTGGTATCGCAATCATCGCGACCTCAAGGCTCCCTCGGATTGGGCCGTCCGGCTCTATCAGTCCTTACCGGAGCTCAGTCGCCGCTTCGGCAAGCTCATTCACGATGCAGACCTTGTGATCGTCGGCTCTTATGTTCCAGACGGTCTCGCCATCGCGGAATGGGTGACATCGCACGCGCAAGGGATCACCGCGTTCTACGATATCGACACCCCGGTTACTCTCGCCAAGCTGGATACCAGAACCACGCATCTGTCGCGGGCCATGATCCCCCGTTTCGATCTATACTTGTCCTTCACGGGCGGGCCTGTCCCCCAGATGATAGAGCAGGCGTATGGGAGCCCGCTGGCGCGCGTTCTCTATTGTAGCGCCGATCCGGATATCCATCGGCCCTCTGTCGTCGAGAGAAAATGGTCATTGGGTTATCTCGGCACTTATAGCGATGATCGTCAGCCGACGCTCGACCAATTCCTGCTGACGACCGCGCGAGCGTTGCCGGAGCGTGCTTTCGCCGTCGCCGGCGCCCAATATCCGTCCGACATTTCCTGGCCCAGCAACGTCGACCGCATCGAACATCTTCCTCCAAGCACGCACGCATCATTCTACTCCCAGCAGGATTTTACTCTCAACATCACCCGTCGCGAAATGCGCGTTTTGGGGTATTCGCCGAGCGTTCGCTTATTCGAAGCCGCAGCCTGTGGAACGCCGGTCATATCCGATCGATGGCCGGGAATTGATTCTGTCTTCATGCCTTCGAAAGAGATTTTGTTGGCGTCGGATGCACAAGATGTCGTCCGGCTTCTGAAGGAGATGCCAGAGGAGAAACGGCGGGAAATCGGTGAACAAGCGAGACGGCGTGTCCTGGCCGATCACACCCCGGCACACCGCGCCAGGCAACTCGAAACATACTATCTCGAAGCAAAATGTCATCGTCCCCGCGCTGCGTCGGCACGGTTGCACGTTCAACCTACGCAGAATCGATCCACTTCAGCTGTCCAGCTTTTAAGGGAAGTCCCATGACACTGCCGATCCAGAAGACTCTTCCTCATCGGACGGTGCTTGTGGCCGGCGGCGCCGGCTTCATCGGCTCGCATCTATGCGATTCCCTGCTGCAGCAGGGACACCATGTGACCTGCGTTGATAATCTCTCGACCGGGTCGATGCGGAACATTCGGCCACTCCTCAATCATCCGCAATTTCGATTCCTCGAGCATGACGTTCGGGACCCGCTCTTTATCGAGGGCAGGCTGGACCGCATCTATAACCTTGCATGCCCAGCTTCGCCGCAGCACTATCAAAAGGATCCTCCAAGCACGATGACGACATGCGTCGTTGGAGCCTTCAACCTCCTGGAGCTCGCGCGACAGAAATCCGCACGAATCCTCCAGGCTTCGACCAGCGAGGTTTACGGCGATCCTGAAGTACATCCCCAGCCCGAAATCTATGTCGGGCACGTCAATCCTATCGGTCCCCGCGCGTGCTATGATGAAGGAAAGCGCGCCGCCGAATCGCTTATGTTCGATTACCGTCGCACGCATGGTGTCGAGATCAAGGTTGCCCGGATCTTCAACACGTATGGACCGCGAATGCTCAGGAACGATGGGCGGGTCGTATCCAATTTCATTGTGCAAGCCCTCCAAGGATCGCCGATTACGATCTATGGTACTGGCACTCAAACGCGCAGCTTCTGCTTCGTCGACGATCTGGTGCGGGGACTAGAACTTCTGATGGAAAGCCCATCGGCGGTGACGGGTCCGTGCAATCTCGGGAATCCGCATGAAATGACGATCGAATCGATTGCTCGCGAAATTCTTTCCCATACCGCGTCGCGGTCCCCGCTTCGGTTCGAGCCTCTTCCCCAGGATGATCCCAAACGACGCAAGCCTTCCATTGAGATTGCTCAGCAGCTCCTTGGCTGGCAGCCATGCGTCGCCCTGAAAGACGGGCTCCAGGCCACCATCGCGTACTTTGCACTTGAGATTGCCTCCGCACATCCGCTGCCAGCAGCATCGGAGAATCGGAGCGGATCAAGGCGCGCACCAACCCTGGTCCGGTAAGCAGGGCCGAGACAGCGCGGACGCTTCCTTTCCCCGCGATAAACAATCATGTAGCCGGCACAGGCCATGTCGGCGCGATCAAAAGGCGCCGACGAGAGGCGCGGCCCGCCCCGGCGGTCAACGGATGGGTATTGCTCAGCCTTCAAAGGCGCAGAGACATGATCAATCTTCAATGATCACCGGTGATACGCCACACCGTGTTTCCGGTATCGTCGGCAACGAGGAGCGCACCGGCGCCATCCACCGCAACGCCTACCGGTCGGCCGCGCGCGTGGCCGTCGGAATCGATGAAATCGGTCACAACGTCTTCGGCTGTCCCGTTTGGGTGTCCGTCTTTGAACGGCACGAAAACGACTTTGTATCCGGCCAACTGCGAGCGATTCCAACTCCCATGCTCGCTGACAAAGGCGCCCTCGCGATACTTCTCCGGCAGATTGGAGGCTGTGTAGAAGGCCATTCCCAGCGGGGCGACGTGGGAGCCAAGTGCGTAATCCGGGACGGTTGCTTTCTCCACCAGATCCGGTCGCTGCGGCATCACTCGGGGATCCACATGCGATCCGAAATAGCTGTAGGGCCAGCCATAGAATCCTCCGTCCTTGATCGACGTCAGATAGTCGGGAACGAGATGTCAATCGGCTCGCAAATTTGACCCCGTATCGGCGTCCAATTTTGACCCCTTCGCGCGGCGTGATTTGAGGGTAGCGCTCGACTCGTCGGAGCTGGCCGGGATTGGGGAGACGAGACGAGCG
>Ga0180215_1001053_pt1 | contig 31421 bp, 33 predicted proteins | sample eDN3rd37CBELigBY_FD_128871 | JGI IMG/M metagenome (GOLD analysis project Ga0180215, IMG submission 128871) | Enriched backyard soil microbial communities from Emeryville, California, USA - eDNA 3rd pass 37_C BE-Lig BY (version 2) (version 2) | ecosystem: Environmental > Terrestrial > Soil >...
AGCCGGATCGTGTCGTCCTTGGCCGACCAGTCCATGATCCGGTCCTTGTTGGTGCTGCGATTCGGAGCCTTGTCGAACACGAAGATGTCCTTGCCCGCGCCGCCGGTGAGCACGTCGTTGCCGGTGCCTCCGTTCAGCGTGTCGTTGCCCGCGCCGCCCTTCAACGTGTCGTTGCCGCCGCCGCCGCTGAACGCATCCCTGCCGAGATCGCCATAGAGCCTGTTCGCGCCCGCCGTTCCGGTGGCCCGCTCGCCGTGCAGGTCGCTCACGGCGATGGTCAGGTCCTGCTCGAAGGAGCCGCCGTCATCATCCGTCACCTTGACCCGGATGGTGTGGGCTCGAGCCTGCTCGTAATCGAGCAGCAGGGGATTGGCGACCTCGATCGTCCAGGTGTTCCCGTCCTGCGCCAGCACGAAGCGTCCGCCCGCATTGTCGAGCAGCTCGTACCAGAATGTGTCTCCCGGATTGGGATCGGAGGCGGACAATGTCCCGACCGGTGTCCCGGCACCGGGCATTTCGCGCACGGTCGTCGCGCTCAGGGCGATCCCGTCCGGATCGGCATTGGTGTGCGTGCCCGCCGCATCGGTGATGCTCGTGATGCCTTGGCGGAACAGCTGCGCCCGTTCGGCCGCGGTGAAGGCGGCTTCCGTGAGGGTGACAGAGGCCGTCGCGCCCGCTGCGGCTGCGGCGAGAAGCGCCGTGGCGCGGTCGTCGAAGGTGAGGGCGCCGTTGCCCAGGAGGGTGATCGCCTCCATGCCGGCGATGACCTTGCCGCGCAGGTCGTACTCGCCCGCCACGAGCTCGAGTTCATCCTGGCCGCTGCCGCCCTGGATGGCGAAGATCCCCTCGAGACGCGCCGCATCGGCCACGATCGTCTCGTCGCCCGTCGAGCCCTGAAGGATCTCGATGCCGGCCAGGGTGTCGAACCGGGTCAGGTTGCTGGTGCCCGGTCCCAGCTTCAGCGTGTCGATGCCGCCGCCGCCGTCGAGCGTGTCGCCCGCGTTGATGGTGCCGGCCGGGGCCTCGAAGATCTCGTGGTCATCCGTGCCCACGATGTCGTCGGCGCCGTCTGTGAGTGATAGCGCGGCCGGCCTGAGGACCGTGACCCGCGCCTCGGTCCGGCGCTCTCCGACATCGACCATCAGGACCGTGAACGTGCGGGAATCCCCCAGGAAGGCGCCGTTCTGCTTGAGGTAGGTCAGGGAGCGCAGGACCTCCTGGGCCATGGCGGCCGTGGAATTGGCGTTGAAGTCGATGCTGAGGAACGGCGATCCCCAGCCCTGCACGAGGCCGATGACAACCCCATCGAAAAGCAGGTTCCTGCTGTCGGGATGCTCGGTGTTCGAAAGCGTCAGCCTCTCCGAGGTGGCGATCCCGATGCTTTCGCCCGGATCGAAATTTCCGCTCGTGTGCACGGAAATGGATTTCAGGCGACCGTCATCCACGGACAGGAGTGCATCCCGATTGACATCGAGGAAGACCGGCGTGCGCCGGACGGCGTTGATGGAGTTGCCGTCGAAATTCGCGACAATGGGCGCGTGATGGGTCGTGGTGACGTAGTCTCCGCCCTCGGCCTCCCGCGCCACGATGGTGTCGACGCCCCGGTGGTGCAGCGCCTGCCGCTCCTGCGCCGTCAGGAATCCCTCGGCCAGAATCAGCTTGTCGTTCACCGTATGGAATCCGGTGACGAGACTGGCGATCGCGGCGTCGTCCACCGTGAGGGCGCCGCCGTCGTTCCCGGTCCTGATCTCCCTGAAGCCGACGATCTCGATGCCGGTCAGGTCGGCGGTTCCCTTGAGCGTCAAGCTGTCGTTTGCCGCTCCTCCGCCGTCGATCCTGCGCACGTCGCCGAGCTGGCTGCCTGCGATGGTGATGCGGTCGGTGGCCGCGGTGCCGGCGATTGTCTCGATGCCGGAAAGCTCCCCCATCAGATACAGGTCGAACTGGCCGCCATCGGTCAGGGTCAAGGTGTCGTCGCCGCCGCCGCCATTGAGCCTGTCGCCGATGTCCAGGTCGAGCCCAGCGATGGTGAAGCTGTCGGCCCCGTCCGTTCCCACGACGTGATCGACGACGGAGACATTGGCGAAGGTTGAGCTATTGGCGTCGACCAGGCGGATCTCGATGGAGGCTCCGTTCGTAAAGCCTCCTGTATGGGAGACGTCCGTATAGGTCACGGCGCGAATGAGCTGCTCGACCTGGGCCTTGGTGACCTCTGGACTGAACTGAAAGGAGATGCGACGCTCATCCGCGGCGCTGATCGTGCCGATCTCGGCGCCGTTCACGAGGACCGGCTTTCCGGCGGATATGCCGTCTGGAGCCGTGACGCCGCTCTCGGGGCCCAGCCTGATCCCGATGGAGTCCGTCGCCCTCCAGTTGAAGTTGATGGCGACATGAAGTGCCGTCAGCGGGTCATCCCCAAGGACGATCTCCACGTCGGCGCCGGAATCGGCGAGCACGGGCGTCCCATCGGGAATTCTGACGATCGTATCGCCGTCGAGGTTGAGGATTTGCAGGTCGGCCATGGGGTTCTCCGGGGCTGGCGGCAGCAGGTACAGTTTCCCGGGAGTTTAGTATCTTAGATATTATAACATATCAATAGAGTGGCGTTGGGCCTTCCGCATCGCACCCCGCAGGGCGGGGCCAGGATCCGCTCGCCCGCGTTACATCGGCGTCCGCAGCCGCCGGACGAGTTCGTCCACCTCGCCTTGCGTCTGGTAGAGGCCGAACCCGATCCGCAGGCGGTTTCCGCGCACGTCCGTGATCACGTTCCGCCGTTTGAGATGGGCGTAGAGGCTTTGGGCTTCGGGCGTCTCGAAGGTCAGGAAATTGCCGCGCCGCGTCTCGTCCGGCGGCACGACGAGGCGAGCCCCGGCGAGGGCGGGGATCTCCGCCACATGGCGCAGGAAATGCTGCTGAAGCGCCGTCGCGTGCGCATGGATGATGGCAGGCGTGATGCCCTCGTCCCTGAGCCAGCGCATCACCGCGTTGAAGCGGTAGAGGCCCGACGGATCGAAGGTCGCGCCCATGAAGCGCCAGCCGTCCCGGCTGTAGCCGACCTGTCCCGGCTGCGCCTGCGCCAGATCGCCGAAGGCCGCGTACCAGCCCGTGTCGCGCGGGCGCAGGCCCCATCCGGGCGGGCAATGCATGAAGCATGCGCCTTCCCCCGCCATGGCGTATTTGTAGCCGCCCGCGACGTAGAAGGCGCGGTCCGCGACGGGGCTCAGGTCCGTCGCCGCGCCATGAAGCCGTGATAGCCGTCGATCACCACCATGGCGTCGGAGCGGGCGGCCAGCGCGAGCCTTCGGGCATCCGCCGCGAAGCCCGAATTGAAGAAGACCTGGCTGACGAAGACGAGGTCGAAGGCGTCGCCCGCGGCCGCGCGGAAGCGGTCCTCGAAGGTGGCGAAGGGCTCCGTCGGAACGCGCGTCACGGCGGCGCTCCCGTCCTCCTCCAGGCGCGCGACCTGCCGGCCGAAGGAGTGGAACTCGCCGTCCGAGGTCAGGATGCGCACGGGCCTGTCCGCCGGACAGCAGGAGAGGATGCGCATGAGGAACTCGTGCGTGTTGGGCGCGACCGCGATCGTGTTCGGGTCTGGGAGGCCGAGATGGTCCGCCGCATGGGCGCGGAATTCGTCGAGGACGGGGCCGAGCACGTGCTCCCATTTGTCGTCCACGAGGCGCGCGGCGTCGTCCCAGGCCTGCAGCTGCGCCTCGCGGGTGACGTCGGGCCAGGGATGGTGGCTATGCGCCGCGAAATGCAGGCGCTCCGGCGCGGCGTCGAGGAAGCGGGAAAAATGGGAACGCAGGTCGAGCATGGAGCCCCCCGGCGGTCAGAGCTTGCCGCGCACGGACCAGAGCTCCGGAAAGAAGGAATGCTCCAGCGCCCTGCGCAGATAGGCGACCCCGGTGCTGCCGCCGGTGCCGGCGCGCATGCCGATGATGCGCTCCACGGTCTTCATGTGCCGGAAGCGCCATTGCTGGAAGGCATCCTCCAGATCCACCAACTCCTCGGCGAGCTCGTAGAGGTCGAAATGCTCGCTCGAATGGCGATAGATGTCCTCCCAGACGGCTTCCACGCCCGGATGCGCCGCATAGGGCTGCGTCACGTCGCGGTCGAGCACCTCGGCGGGCACCAGATAGCCGCGCCGCGCCAGGAGCCGCAGCGCCTCGTCGTAGAGGCTCGGGGCGCGATAGGCGGCGTCGAGCTGCTCCGCGAGATCGGCCCGGTGCCGGTGCGGCGCCATCTTCGCCGGATCCTTCGCGCCGAGCTTGAACTCCACGAGGCGGTACTGCCAGGACTGGAAGCCTGAGGAGCGTCCGAGAGCCGGCCGGAAGCTGAGATAATCGGACGGCGTCATGGTGGAGAGCACCGTCCAGGCCTGGATGAGCTGCTCCTGGATCCGGTTGACCCGCGCGGTGCACTTGAAGGCCGGCTGCAGCTCGTCGGCGCGCAGATGCGCGAGCGCCGTGTCCAGCTCCCGGTTCAGGAGCTTGAGCCACAGCTCCATCACCTGATGGACGGTGATGAAGAGCAGCTCGTCATGCTCCCCCGTCAGGGGCTTCTGGGACGACAGGAGCGTGTCGAGCCGCAGATAATCCCCATAGCTCATGGACTGCGCGAAATCCGTGTGAAATTCCTCGCCCTCTGCCGACATCCTGTCCCGCCTCCAAACCGGTGCCGCCCGGGCTCCCGCAGGGCGCGGGGCGACGGGATGGAGATAGGGCGGAGTGGAACAGTGTCACGGGAGGGCCGTTCGAGAATTGGCAACCTCATCGCGAGCGGTTAGGTTGCGGCCGATTTCGACCCCGAACGGAGACCATCGCGCATGTCCGAGACGCTTCCCGACCGCCTGTCCACGAACCCGAACAGCCCCTATTACAACGAGGAGCTGCTGGCCAAGGGCGTGGGCATCCGCTTCAACGGGGCCGAGAAGACCAACGTGGACGAGTATTGCGTCAGCGAAGGCTGGGTCCGCGTGATCGCCGGCGCCGCCAAGGACCGATTCGGCAACCCCATGACGATCAAGCTCAAGGGCAAGGTCGAGCCCTATCTCCAGAGCGAGGCCTGAGGCCCGGCGCTCAAGGCCGCTTCTCAGGGATTGTTGCCGCCCGAGCCCGGCTGGGGCGGCGCCTTGCCGACCCGCGCCGGATCGGTGCCCTGGGGCGCATCCTCCGCGGGCTTCGCCTCCTCCGGGGCGATCAGTTCATGGTTCGCCGGCTCGCGCGGCGGCGTGCCGTCGTGCGGCGGTGCGCCCGCCACCAGGGCGCCGCCCATGTAGGAGGGCGGGTCGCTGGCCGGGAACGAGTATTCCGAGCCCGCATCCACAAGGTCGTCTTCAGACTTCTTCGCGGTCATGGCCATTCCGTTTCACGCTCGTGCAATCCCGAGGGAAATGTGAAGGAGCCCCGAATGTTCGGGGTGCCCGCAAAAAAAGCGAAGACCGGGATCACCCTGCGGCCGGAACCCCGCGCGGGCCGACGAGGCCGAACGGAGCGCCCTCCGGATCGCTCGCCACGATGATATGGACGCCGCCCGGAACCTCGGCGGGCCCATGATGGATCGTGCCGCCGTTGCCGGGCACGGCCTTCGCGGCCGCATCGATATCCGTCACGCCGAAATAAAAGGTCCAGGCCGGGGGAGGGCCGCCCTCCATCCGGTTCATCATCGCGCCGATCGCCCGGCCCTTACGCTCGATGAACCGGTACTCGCCCATGGGGCCCATCGGCATCGCATCGCCCTTTTCCCAGCCGAACAGCCGCGTGTAGAAGGCGAGCGCGGCGTTCTGATCGGAGGTGGCGAGCTCGTTCCAATGGCAATGGCCGGGCTGGCCCTGGTCGAAGGAGGTGCTCGTGCCCTCCATCGCGCCGCGCATCACGTAGAAGAGGGCGCCCTGCGGGTCGGCCAGCAGCGCGAAGCGGCCGACGCCCGGGATGTCGGTCGGCGGCATGTGCTGCCCGCCGCCGGCCTGCACGATGTCGGCGGCCGCCGCGTCGACGTCGCTGACGCCCACATAGCCCAGCCAGCGCGGGCGCATGCCCGCCATATCGGCCCTGATCGTCATGAAGCCGGCGATGTCGACGCCGTCCGTCCTGAAGATCCTGTAGTCGAACTCGGATCCTTCCGCCCGGCGGTTCTGCCAGCCCAGGACCGCGCCGTAGAAGCGGGCGGCCGCGTCGGCGTCGCTGGTCAGGAGTTCATACCAGACGAAATCGCCATGCTGATTGGCCATGCCGCTTCTCCTAGACCTCGAGGATCGGCGCGAAGCCGCCGTAGATCATGCGCTTGCCGTCGAAGGGCATCTCGCCGAGGGCCTCCATGCGCGGATCGCTCATCATCCTCTGCATGGCCGCGTCGCGAACGTCCTTCGAGGGATATTCGATCCAGCCGAACACCACGACCTCGTCGGGCTCGGCCTTCACGGCCATGCGGAAGTCGGTGAGCTTGCCGTCCGGCACGTCGTCGCCCCAGCACTCGACCTGGCGGGTCGCGCCGAATTCCCTGAACAGCGGCGCCGCCTTCGCGGCGAAGGCGCGGTACTCTTCCTTCCGGTCAGCCTTCACGGCCACGACGAACCCGTCGACATATGCCATCGCGCTTCTCCCTGCGTCCCTCTTTGCTTCTTGACAATTTAAGTTGATATCAACATAAACGAGTCATGTCAAACTCCCGCGATGTTCCCTTCGAGACCACGATCCACGTGCGGGATGCCTGTCTCTGCCTTCATGCGCAGAGGGCGGCGCGAACGCTCTCGCGGCTTTTCGACGAGGCGTTTCAACCTCTCGGCCTCACCTCGGGACAATTCTCGCTGCTCAATGCCCTGAACCGCCCGAAACCGCCCGCCATCGGTCAGGTCGCGCGTCTGCTGGCGATGGACCGGACGACGCTGACGGCGGCGCTCAAGCCGCTCGAACGCGACGGCCTCGTGGCGGTCACGGTGGATCCGGACGACCGCCGCAGCCGTCTTCTTCACCTGACCGGGAAAGGGCGGAATGTGCTGGCCCGCGCCGTGCCTGTCTGGCGTGACCTCCACGGGGCGATCGAAGCGCGCCTGTCGGGCTTCGTGCCGGATGATCTGCGCGGCGCATTGAACGATCTCGCGCGCTCCGAAGCGGCGGGGGAGAAGGCCTAGCGCCTTCGGGGAGGCGCGGGGCTCCTTCATCCGCGCCGCGCACGTCATGCCCGGCCATGAACGCGAACAGGGACGCCGCGCGGCTCGAGACTGGACGCGGGGCTCGCCCGCCCAAGATTCAAGGCAAGCTTGTCCGCACCGGGGCTCATCCTCGAGAAAGGCTTGTCCCGCATGGCCTCACGAAGGGCTCACAGGTCGTTTTGGATCGGCGTCGCGGCATTGGCGTTTCTCGGGGTCTCGCAGGCGCAGGCCCATCGCTGGTACCCGGCCTGGTGCTGCAGCGATCACGATTGCCGGGAACTGACCGCCGCCCTGGGCGAGACCGTCACCGAAACGGAGGACGGCTATCGCCTCTGGGACGGCCGCCTGATCGGCCGGGAGAACGCCAGGCCGTCGCCCGACCGGCACTTCCACCTGTGCGAGGAGCCGACCACCAGGGCGATCATCTGCTTCTTCGCGCCGCAGGGGGAATCATGAGAAGGGGCTTGAGCATCGTGGTCGCGTGCGCGGCGCTGCTCGCGGCCTGGGCCGGTCCGTCCTGGTCCCAGGCACTTCCGGAACCCAGCCACGAGACCGCGGACCCGCCGGGCCTGCCGGCGATCGGCAAGTGGATGCTCACCGCGCAGGGGGTGCCGTCCGACTGGCTCGGGGAGATCTACGAGGGCAAGATTCTGCGCGAGCCGATCAACGTCATCATCGTCGACGAGGCCGCCGCCAGCCCGCAGGATGCGACCGCCCGGCTGCTCGAGGCGGCGGCGCGCGCGGGCTATCCGGTCCGTCTCGGGCATTCCGCCGGCTATCAGGCCGTGATCGACCGGCAGCTCTATGCGCAGCTGCCGAAGGGCTGGGACGACGCGATCTCCAACGAGGTGTTCGAACTCAGCAACAATCACGGCCGGATCTTCGGGCCCCACAGGTTGGGGCAATCCTATCTCTTCACGGGAGCCTTCAGCCGCGAGCGGGTCGACCCGTTCCGCTGGCCGGGGCATCGCTACGCATCCTTCAATCAGGCGCGGGACGATTTCGCCTGGAGGCTGGACCTCGCGACCGCCTACAAGGCGGCGGGTTTCGTCGGCCTCGACAACGCCCTTGCGAACGATCCGAGGCTGACGACGGGCGATCACGACGGCAGGGCGATGGTCCTGCGGGCAGGCCGTTAGGGGATCAGCGGGGCACCCCGGCGAGAAAGCCCGCAAAGGCTTTCGGGTCCACGTTGCCGCCGCTGATGATGATTCCGACGCGCTTGCCCCTGCATGGGACGATGCCGTGAAGGGCCGCCGCCGCCGCGAGGCAGCCGGTGGGCTCCACCACGATCTTCATGCGCTCGGCGAAGAAGCGCATGGTGTCCACCAGCATGTCGTCGCTCACCGTCACGATGTCGTTCACGAGGGCGCGCATGATCGGGAAGGTCTTCTGGCCGATATACGTGGTCTGCGCGCCGTCGGCGATGGTGACGGGCACCGGGATGCGCACGATGGTGCCTGAGCGGAACGATTGCTGCGCGTCGTTGCCGGCTTCCGGCTCCACGCCGTAGATCCGGCAGGCCGGGGAGAGCGCCCGGGCGGACAGCGCCGAGCCCGCCAGCAGCCCGCCGCCGCCCACGCAGACGAGCAGCATGTCGAGGGCCCCGACCTCCTCGATCAGCTCCTTGGCGGCGGTGCCCTGGCCCGCGATCACGTCCTCATGGTCGAAAGGCGGGATGAGCGTGAGGTCCCGCTCGGCGGAGAGCCGGCGGCCGATCTCCTCCCGGTCCTCGGCGTAGCGGTCGTAGAGCACCACCTCGCCGCCATAGCCCTTGGTGGCGGCGATCTTCATGGCGGGCGCATCCTTCGGCATGATGATCACGGTGGGCACGTTCTGGAGCTGGCCCGCATAGGCGATCGCCTGAGCGTGGTTGCCCGAGGAGAACGCCACCACCCCGTGCCGCCTGGCGTGGTCCGACAGCCGCGCAATGGCATTGTAGGCCCCGCGGAACTTGAAGGCGCCGCCCCGCTGCAGGTTTTCCGCCTTGAAGAACAACTTGGCGCCGGCGCGCTCGTCCGCCGTTCGGGATGTGAGCACCGGCGTGCGATGGGCCACGCCCGCGATCCGCTGCGCCGCGGCGATCACGTCGTCATAGGTGGGAAGGGTCGGCTTGACGGCGGAGGCGGAGGCATCAGGGCTCGAGAGGGTCATGCAATCGTCATCCGGGTTCATTCCGCGAAGGGGCAGGCCGCCAATTCACGGACTTCATCAACGTCAAGCAGGCATACCATTTACGCAAGCCCGTACAAGACCGCAGAGGGATGAGCGGGATCTCGGTGCTCGCGGATGCACAGGCCGCCCTTTGGGTTGTCCGCCCATGCTGCTCCCATGCAGCTCCCATGCGGGGAGCCGTCGCCGCCGTGGCCGATTGCAGGATCGCCGGGCTCGGAGCGGGACATTCCGGCTTTGTTCCGAACCGGGCCGGGGGAAGGTTCCTGGCCTTGCCCGGAACGCACATCCTCCCAGGCCGTTCTCCGCTGAAGCAATCTCGAGAGGAGGCGCGCCATGGACCTGTGGCGTATGATTTTGTCGGAGCATGCGAATATCGAGGAGCTCTGCCGCGAGGTGATGGAGGCGACGCCGACGGGGCCCAACAGCCGGGCCGAACTGTTCGACGATCTCAAGGACGAGCTCGAGCGCCACATCGCGGCCAAGCAGAACGTTCTCTACCCCGCCCTCGCCGAGGACGGCCGCACGGAAACCTATCTGCACGAACTCGACGACGAGCACCGCGACATCCGCCGCAGGCTCGATGCCCTGTCCGCGCAGCCGGACACGAACACCCGGCAATGGGCGTTCGACTTCAAGGAACTGACCGGCGTGATCCGCCACGCTTTCAGCCTCGAGGAGAACGGCGCGCTGGTCGCGGCCCATGGCATCTTCTCCCCGCAGGAGGCGGAGGCGTTGCGCCGCGCCTACGAGCGCGAGAAGATCGCCGCCTACGAGGCCTCGCGCTGGCACATGCCGCAATCGATGATGCCGAGCCGCTATGGCATGCCCACGGGCATGACCTTCGGCATTCTGGCGGGCGCGCTCGCCATCGGCGGCGCGGCCTTGGCCTGGAGCATGTCGAAGAGCGGGCAGTCTCGCGCGAACCGCCCCCTGCATCCGGCGCCCCGTCGCCCGCAGCCGCCGTTCCCGCTCGACAGCGGCGTGATCGACCGCTCCCTGAGCCGCCGCGGCATGGCCGGCCGCGCATCCTCCGGCTCCATGGGCGCGTCGCGCGGCACGGGCATGTCCCAGGGAATGGAACCGACCCGGGACATGGGAGCCCGGCCGACGGACTCGTCAGGCTCCATGGCGGGCAGGCCGGATAGGCCGATGACCGGCGATGCGGCGGCCACGGGCTCAGGCGCGGGCTCGGACGAGCAATGGTTCTCCTCGGCCAATCCCCCGCAGGCCCCATCGGGCGTCTCGACGCCCCTGCAGCCCGGCGGAACGATCCCGGCCGGAGGCCCGGCCTCGTCGGTCGGCTCGGTGGGAACCGGAGGCGGCCAGACGGAGAACCGCGACACGGGCTCCCCCAAGGGGCCAAATCCGTAGCGCCCTGCGTCCGTGACATCGGGCGAAGCTGGCCTATATCCAGGGCTTTCCCTCGTTTCTCGCGGGAGGCGCCCGATGGTTGCTGCTGCCTGGCCTGAACTGTCCTACCCGCAATGGCGCGACACGGCTGCGACCCTGCAGCTCTGGACGCAGATCGTCGGCAAGATCCGGCTCTCGCTGACGCCGTGGCTCAATCACGGATGGCATGTGGCGCTCTATGTCAGCAGCCGCGGGCTGACCACGTCGCCCATGCCCTTCGGCCGCGAGATCGTGGAGATCGAGTTCGACTTCATCGCCCATCGCCTTCTCGTGCGCACGAGCCGCGGCGACGAGGGCATCCTGTCGCTGGAGCCGCGCAGCGTCGCCGATTTCCACGAGGAGCTTCTCGACCTCATGCACGACATCTCGGTTCCCGTCGCGATCAACGAGATGCCGAACGAGGTGCCCGATCCCATCCGCTTCTCCCAGGATCAGGCGCATGACAGCTACGACGCGGATGCGGCCTATCGGTTCTGGCGCGTGCTGGTGCAGACGGACCGGATCTTCAAGCACTTCCGCAGCGCCTTCCTCGGCAAGGCGTCGCCCTCGCATTTCTTCTGGGGGAGCTTCGACCTCGCGGTCACGCGCTTTTCCGGGCGCAGGGCGCCGCTCCATCCCGGCGGCGTGCCGGGCCTGCCGGACGGCGTCGCGTCCGAGGCCTATTCGCACGAGGTGAGCAGCGCCGGGTTCTGGCCGGGGAACGATGCCTATCCGCAGGCGGCGTTCTATTCCTACGCCTATCCCGAGCCGCCGGGCTTCCGCGACGCCAAGGTGTCGCCGGGCGCCTCCTTCGATCAGGGCCTGGGCGAGTTCATCCTGCCCTACGACACCCTGCGGGGCTCGGCCGATCCCGATGCGCTGCTCATGGACTTCCTCTCGACCACCTATGCGGCGGCGGCCGATGCCGCTGCCTGGGACCGCGCGGCGCTGGAATGCGACATGGGAGTTCCGGCGCGGGTGAGGAGGATCTGAGGCTCACGCCTCCTTCACGTTCGTGCCCCAGCGGCGGTGAAGGAAGCGCTCCCAGGGCGAGAACAGCAGGCGGTCGACGAGCAGGCCGATCACCACGATCACGATCATGATGCCGATCACCTGATCCATGGCATTGAGTTCGCGCCCGTAATGGAGCAGGTGGCCGAGGCCGAAGCCGGTGAGGATCGTCACGTAGATCTCCGCCGCCATCAGCGAGCGCCAGGCGAAGGCCCAGCCCTGCTTCATGCCGCTGACCAGGAAGGGCAGGGATGCGGGCAGGATCACCCGCGTCCATTTGTGGAACCCTTCCGAGCCCATGGTGCGCGCGGCGCGCGCGTAGATCGGCGGGATGTTGCGGGCGCCGTGATCGGTGGCGATGATCACGGACCACACGGTGCCCATGATCACCACGAAGAGCATCGCGCCCTCCGTCTGACCGAACCACACGAGCGCGAGCGGAACCCAGCACACGCTCGGCAGGGTCTGGAAGCCGAGGGCGAGCGCCCCGAGGGTGTCCTCGAGGAGCTGCGACGTGCTGGTGAGAAGCCCCAGCGGCAGGCCGATGAGCACTCCGGCGATGTAGCCGACGATCAGGCGCTTGAGCGTCACCCAGGTGGATTCGACGAGGGTGCCGTCGAGGAGCGCCCCCCAGATGTATTCCCCGACGAAGATCGGGGAGGGCAGGAGCACCACGGACCAGCGCCCGCTGCGCACGGCGAGCTCCCACAGGCCGATGAGGACCGCGAAGAACAGGAGGGCGACGGCGGTGCGCTTCATTCCGACGCCTCCCCCTGTCTCGTGCCCTTCAGGGCCGCCGCGATCCGGGACGAATAGGAGGCGAGCTCGGGGCTGTTGATGTCGCGCGGGCGCGGCAGTGGAATGTCGAAGATCTGCGAAATGCGCCCGGGCGAGGGCGTCATGAGCACGATGCGGTCGCCCAGGCACACCGCCTCGCGCACATTGTGCGTGACGAACACGATGGTCTTGCGGCTCTCCATCCAGATGCGCTGGATGTCGTCGTAGAGCTGGTCGCGGGTCATGGCGTCGAGCGCCGCGAAGGGCTCGTCCATCAGCAGAACCTGCGGATCGGGCGCGAGGGCGCGCGCGAGCGCCACGCGCTGCTTCATGCCGCCCGACAATTCATGAACCTGCGCGTGCTTGAACTTGCCCAGGCCCACGAGCTCGAGATAGTTCTCGGCGATCCGGCGCCGCTCCTTGTTGGTGAGATCGGGCCTGAGCTTGAGGCCGAACATCACGTTGCCGAACGCGTCGAGCCATGGGAACAGGGCGGATTCCTGGAACATCACGAGCCGCTGCTGGCCCGGTCCCTGGATCTGTTTGCCGTCGGCGAGCACGCGGCCCTCATCGGGCTTGGTGAGGCCCGCGATGATGTCGAGGAGCGTGGATTTCCCGCAGCCGCTCGGACCGAGCAGGCACACGAACTCGCCCTCGGCCACTTCGAGCGAGACCCGATCGAGCGCCTGCACGACATTGCGCTTGGACGTGAACCATTTCGACACGCCGTCGACCACGAGCTTGGGCTGGCGCGTCTGCAGGACAGGGGGAGCCGCCTCCATCAAGGCGCCTCGATCAGGCGGTCGAGGTCGGGCGTGCCGCGCAGGAATCCCACCGCCTGCGCGCTCGTCACGAAGGACTGGAACGCGGCGAGCGTCACGTCGGGCGTGATGTTCATGCGGCTCCAGGCCCGCGCCACGAGCTCGGGCTCCATGCGGAGCTTGAAGGTCGCTTCAAGCTCCTCGCGGGCGAGGCGCTGCGCCTCGTCGGGGTTCTGGCGGATCCACTCGGTGAGCTCGCGATGCGCCGCCACGAAGCGCTTGGCGAGATCGCGGTTCTGCGCGAGGAAATCGGCCCGCGCGACCAGCACGGTGGTGATCGCGTCCTTCTCCTCCACCAGCACCTTGCCGTCGGCCTCCGATTCGAGCCGCGACACCCATGGCTCCACGGTCCACACCGCGTCGAGCTGCTTGCTCTGGAACAGGGAGAGCTGGTCGGGATTGCTGGTCGGCACCACCTGGGCATCGCCTCCGGTCTGCGTGATGCGCAGCCCCCCGGCCACGAGCCAGGCGCGGGCCGCCACATCCTGCGTGTTGCCGAATTGCGGCGTGGCGATGCGCTTGCCCTTGAAGTCCGCGGGCTTCGCCAGCGTGGAATCCTTCTGCACCACGAGGGCCGAGCCGCCGTTCACGGCGCCCGCCACCACCCGCGACTCGCTCCCGCGGGAGCGCGCATAGGCGTTCAGGGCCGGGTTGGGGCCCACATAGGTGAGGTCGAGCGACTTGGCGAAGATCGCCTCCATGGCGCTCGGGCCCGCGTTGTAGGCGTACCATTCGATCGTCACGCCGGGACCCAGCTTGTCGGCGAACCAGTTCCGGCCCTGCCGCTCCATGGCCCGGGCCACCAGGGCCTGCACATGGGTGATGTTGGGAAAATGCCCGACCCGAAGCACCGTCGCGCCCTGCGCGAAGGCAGGGGCCAGCGTCATCAGCCAGGCCGCCAGAAAACCGGCAAAAAGCCGCCACCCCGATCGCATCATAGCAAGGCTCCTCCGCGAAAACAGGAAATCAGGACATCGAAGCCGGGAGCGGAATCCGCCTCCCGAGCGCAGCCCCGACGCACTTTTTAGTGCGCGGCCCCTTTTTAACAGTCCCCCGGCGGGCCCGAAAAGGCCGCGCCGGCGAAAAAGCCGTGCGCGCCTCCCATGCGTGGCCCGGCAGGCCCCATGAACAGGGTATGAAGAACGATCGTCTTCATCTTCAAGGATGGCTGTATTCCAACGCTATAACCTGAGATTTTATTGCCACTGATCCGCCACTATCACAGGAATACTCGACACTTGCCTCAATGATGAAAAAGATATGCGGGTGTTATCATGCGTGTAGGCAATCTCTCCCAGACGTCCCTCCGCTCGCGCGGCACTTTCGCATTCCAGATGATGCGGGTCGTCATCGTGACGGCCATCGCCTCGACCGGGGCGCTGGCCCTGTCCCTGGCGGTGGAGGATCCCGCCCCGGCGGAGGAAACCCTCGCCGTCGCCGAACAGCCGCACGACGCCGTGAGCCTTGCCGAGACGGCGAGCCGGCCCGTCGAGGCCGCTCCGGTGCAGGTGGCGACGGCCGACCTGCTCGCCAGCGCTCCCATGGACGGCAGCGGGTATCCGTTGGCGGTTTCCGAGAATGGACCGGACCCGGTCGCCGCCGGTCAGGACCAGGATCCGGATCGGGCGGCCGCCGCGAGCCCGGGCGACGAGGCGCAGGAGCCGGAGCCATCCGTCGCCGGCGAGACGGCGCCTGCCGTCGATGCCGAGATGACCGGAGCCGTGACCGTGGCGAGCGTCCCCGACGATCCCGAGCCGGCGGGAGGCCTCGTCGATCTCAACTCGGCGTCCTTCAAGGAACTCAACGCCCTGCGCGGCGGCGGCGCCATCGGCCGCGCCATCATCAGGCACCGGCCCTATGCGTCGGTGGAGGACCTGGTGAAGCGCAGGGTGGTCCGGCGCTCGGTCTACGAGAGGATCAAGAACCAGGTGACGGCGCGCTGAGCGCGGCCGTAACCGGCCCCGCGGCTATCAGCGCGGCTTGTTCACGAGATTGAGGAAAGCGGGGTCGAAATCGGCCAGCCGGGCGAGGCCCTTCCAGTCCTTGATCTCCACGAGGTCTCCCCGCCAGGAGATCAGCCCCAGCCGGCGCAGCTCCTGGATGATCCGGTTCACGTGAACGAGCGAGATCCCGAGCGTGTCCGCCAGCTGCGCCTGGGTCACCGGCAGGCGGAAGCTGGTGCCCTCCGTCTGTCCCACGACCTGCAGGCGCAGGAACAGCTCGCAGATGAGGTGAGCGGTCTGGCCGAGCGCCTCCTCCGTTCCCATGGTGACGAGCCACTGGCGGTGCAGGGCGGCATCGAGGGCGGTGTGCAGCCACAGCAGGCGCGTGAGATGGGGATGGCGCTCCGTGATCTCGCGAAGGGTCTCATGGGGCACATGGGCGACCCGGCAGGGCGAGAGCGCCAGGACTCTGTGGTCCATCTTCTTGATGACGAAGCTGTGAAGGTCGACGAAATCGCCCGTGACGTAGATCGCCGTGATCTGGCGCCTGCCGCTGCGGCGGAGGTTGTAGCGGGCTGAGAATCCTTCGAGAAGGAGCTTGCTCTCCGTGGGCCATTCTCCCTCACGGACCATGTCCTCGCCGCGAGCATAGGTCGATATGCGGGCAATGGCGCCGTCGAGCACGCGCTTCTCCTCGTCGGACAGGCGGTCGCGCTGCTCCAGCTTGAGGGTCAACGGGTTGGTCAAGTGCTCCTCGACCGATCCTCTACGGTCCCGATCATGTAGGCCCGGGGATCGGGAAGGGAAGACTTGCGGCCTCGGGCCTGAAGGCCTCGCGGGACTAACATAGGTTAGCAATGGAAATTAACCTGTGTGATAGACTGGGTCATCATCAGCAATCTGCCACAGGCGCTGATGGCTGAGAGATTTGCTTTTGCTCCCGCCGCCAGAACAGGGAGCCAAATCTTGCCCACGACTTCTTCTTTCCAGTCCCATCCACTCATCCGCAAGCTCGAAGGCAGCCTATCCCTGTCGAACGACGAGACGCGGATCCTCATCGACCTGCCCATCCAGGCGGTCAATCTCAAAGCGGGCCAGGACATCACCCGTGAGGGCGACCGTCCCTCCCGGGCCTGCGTGGTTCTGGAAGGCTATGTCTGCGTCTACAAGGTCACCGGGGGCGGCAAGCGCCAGATCCAGGCCTTCCACATTCCCGGCGATTCCCCCGACCTCCAGTGTCTGCACCTGAAGGTCATGGACAGTACCGTGGGCGCCCTCACGGCCTGCAAGGTCGGGTTCGTTCCGCATGAGGTCCTGCACGCCCTCTGCGAGCGCCACCCCCGCATCGCGGCCGCTCTCTGGCGCAACACCCTCGCGGAGGCCGCGATCTTTCGGGAATGGGTCACCAATATCGGGCGCCGCGAGAGCTATTACCGGATCGCCCACTTCCTGTGCGAATGGGTGGTGCGCCTGCGGGAGGCCGGGCTTGCCGTGGGCAATAACTGCCAGTTGCCGATGAGCCAGGGCGATCTGGCGGACGCCCTCGGCCTGACCACGGTCCATGTCAACCGGGTTCTCCAGAAGCTCCGGGCCGATGGCCTGATCGAGACCAGGGGACCGTGGCTGACCATTCCGGATTGGGAAAGGCTGATGGAGGTCGGCGATTTCGACCCGACCTACCTTCACCTGGGTCGGGCGGCCGCCGCCTGACCCTCGGCCGTCATCCTCCGCCTTCATCCTTCATGCACTCCTCGTCCTGAGGAGCAGCGAAGCTGCGTCTCGAAGGAGGATCCAGAGTGCACTGGAGACGCCCTCGTCCTTCGAGACGGTCGCTGCGTGACCTCCTCAGGATGGGGGCTGCGGGGCGCGGAAAACAGGCGGACGGCTGCAACGGCGGCAGCCACGCGGATGAGCGCTCGCTCGTCCACTGCCACCCTCCATCGCCATCCCCGGGCTCGTCACTGTCCTGGATCCGGCCATGTCAGTGACCCGAAGGGCAGGAGGCACGGACAAGGCTCCGGTGGCCTGCGATAGGGGGCGTCATCGTTTCTGGAGAGTTATCACCATCGCATCCGGGCCGGTATTGTCGGTGTAGCGGAAGCTTGCGGTGTTTCCCTTGCCCCGGGTCATGACCACCTTCCCCTGATTGGGACCATAAACGTTGAAGGACACCGTATTGCCCTTCACCGCGCCCCCGCTGATGCCCTGCGGATAGCCTCGAAAAACATAGGAGGTCGTCTGGTTGCCCAAGATGGTGACCTGCACGGGATTGCCCCGCGGTGTCGCGCCGTTCCAGGTTCCATCGAGGGCCTGGGCGAAGGCGGGCGAGTAAGAGAAGCCCAGCGAGAGCGCCAGGGCGGCAAATAGGGGTTTCATGGTTGTCCTTACTGTCAAGCTTGCGAACGCCTGGGATCATATTCAGCCGTCGGCCGCCGGGAACTGACAACATCGGCGTAAGACTCAATGCCTAACCCGGAATCGATCATCGACAGGGGAGGCACCCGATCCTGAACGGCATGGTTTTGCCCGGGAGCGGCACGTTGGGACGGGTGCGACGGGGACGAAGGCCTCTCACTCTCCCTGGCGGTTCCCATCATGGCCGCCCCCGGACCGGATCCAGGGATTGTCCCGGTCGTCTCCCTGGCTTCGCCCCTCGGGTCCCGTCCTGTCGCAGCCCCAGCTCCCGTCCGGATGACCGGCTCGGCCCGGTCATCCACGTCTTTTTGTGCTAGAGCATCGTGCGGACCCAGCGGGCCGCGCGAGCGAAAAGTGGATCCGGTTTTCCGCGCCGAACGATGCTCTTATCCAAAGGGAAAGCATCGGATGGATCCCAGAAGTGCAAGTCCACTTTTCACGTCCGATGCTTTAGGTCCAAAGGCGTGGATGCCCGCGACAATCTTCGGATCAGGTCCTGGAGGGGAGAGGTCGGGCGTGGATCCCCGGCACAAGGCCGGGGATGACGACGGAAGGGCGGGCATAGGCGCCCCTATCGGTTCAGCGTCTCATAGAGATCGTCCCAATCCGGGTTCATGGCGTGGATGAGGCGCACCTTCCAGGCGCGGGGCCAGTGCTTCATGGTCTTCTCGCGCTGGATCGCCGTGCGGATGTCCTCGTGCCACTCGTACCAGACGAGGCGCTTGAGGCCGTATTGCCGGGTGAAGCCGTCCCTTTCGCCCTCACGGTGCTGCCAGGCGCGGCGGGCGAGGTCGCTCGTCACGCCGAGATAGAGCGTGCCGTCGCGCCGGTTCGTCATGAGATAGACCCAGCCGCCCTTGTGCATGGGACGATGATATACAGTCGCGTTTGTCTCTCCATCGTCATGACCGGGCTTGACCCGGTCATCCACGTCTTTTTGCGCCGGGTCCGAAGGCGTGGATGACCACGACAATCTTCGGATCATGTCCGGGAGGCGAGAGGTCAGGGGTGGATCCCCGGCCTAAGGCCGGGGATGACGAGCGCACAGGGAACGCCGAGGGTGACTCTCTAGAGAATCGGACGTGAATTCGGACTCACATCCGATGCTCAGGCTTTCGTTGTGACGCATCTTTGCGCGCAAAACCGGCGCCCGCTTTTGCGTTCGATGCTCTAAATCCCCGCTCCATCCTCGAACCACCATGCCGGCTCCTCCCAGCCATAGCCTTCCTCCTGCATGATGCGGTCCAGATGGGCGGCGAGCTCGTCGCGCAGCTCGTTCAGGGAGCGGCCGCCGGGCCGGTCGAAATCCGGGGGCTCGTCGGGCGGGGAGGGCGCAGGGGCGTGCCGGTCGATCTCCCCCAGGGTGCGGGTGAGGCGGGCAAGCGGCTGGAGGATGCGTTCCGCCCGCTCGATGGGCTGGGCTTCCAGCATGTCGGCCTGGCGTTCCGCCAGGGCCCAGAGCCGGTCGACGATCTGCCCGCGCCGGTCGCTCGCCCGCTGGGGCGCTGCGGGCTCGGATTCGAAAGCGTCCGGGGGCTGGGCGGCGGCAAAATGCGGGACGATGGCTGCCCGTCGGGGCGGGCGTTTCCAGCCGCCCGCGGCCGCATAGCGCGAGACCGTGGCGACCGAGACGCCGAGCTCCCGCGCGATGCGCCTGAAGGAGCGGTTGGTGCACTCCACCCAGTCGCGCATCAGGGCGATCCGGTCGGGAGGGAGCTTCTCGCGGATCCCCGGGACGGCGGAATCGGAGAAGACAGGGGAGGAAGGAGGGGAGTGACGCGATGTCCTGGCCATGGGGTTCTTCATCGAATGAGAACAAAGCGTGAACAATATAACATGGAGCGCGACGCGGTCAAGGTTCGCGGTCGAGGGCATTGGCGGCCTGTCCGACCCGGCGGGCCTGTGTGTCGGGAACGGGAACGACCAGGAGGACCCTTGCTCGTAATGGCCGCACAGGGGCGGCCATCTTCGTTCAACCCACAGCCCTCATCCCGCCGCACCACGCAGCCCTCATCCCGAGGAGCGAAGCGTCTCGAAGGAGAGGGCGTCTCCCGCGTGCACTGAAGCATCCTTCGAGACGCAGCCTTGCGGCTGCTCCTCGGGATGAGGGGGGATGATGAGGGGATGGGAAATCGGTCCTGGAACGGCTGGAACGGGAGTGTTGCAGGTGTTCCAGCCGTTCCAGGAAATGTTCCAGGGAGTGTTCCAGCGCACCTCCGGAACGTTCCATCACCGTTCCAAGGATCATCGATGACATTTCATCATTTGTGCTGATGAACGCTTCGGCGTAAGCGGGGCGTCTCACCATGTTTCGGATTGCCGCCATGACCCAGGCCACCGCCACGATGCCCCGGACGGACGCCAAGCGCGTCGACGGGACCACCTTCGGGCTCTATGCCGCCACCGTCTTCCTGTGGGGCGTGAGCTGGATCGCCATCCACGCGCAGCTCGGCGTGGTGGCGCCGGAAATGTCGGTCATGTGGCGCTTCATGCTCGCGGCCCTGGTGATGTGGGGATGGGTGCTCGCCACCGGCCAGACGGTGCGCTTTCCGCTCGCCGACCACCTGCGCTTCATGGCGACGGGGTGCTGCCTGTTCTCGTTCAACTTCATCTCGTTCTATTACGGCGGGCTGAGCGTGCCGTCCGGCCTGCTCTCCGTGGTCTTCTCCCTCGCCTCCGTGTTCAACCTGGTGCTGGGCTTCATCGTCTTCCGGCAGAAGGTGGAGCCGCGCGTGGCGCTCGGCGGCCTGATCGGCGTCATGGGCATCGGGCTCCTGTTCTGGCCGGAGATCACGGGCGCGGGCTTCAACGCGGGCGCCCTCAAGGGCCTCGCCCTGTGCGTGATGGGCACCCTGTTCTTCTGCTCGGGCAACATGATCTCGACCGTGATGCAGCGGCGGGGCGTGCCGCTTCTCTCCGCCACCGCCTGGGGCATGACCTATGGCTGCGTGGTGCTGCTGGGGCTGAACGTGGCGCGCGGCAACGCCTTCATCATCGAGCCGACAGTGACCTATATCGGCTCGCTGCTCTATCTCGCGCTCGGCGCGTCGGTGCTGGCCTTCATGGCGTATCTCACCCTGCTGCGGCGCCTGGGCGCCGCGCGGGCGGGTTATTCGACGGTGCTGTTCCCCATCATCGCGCTCGCCGTCTCCACCCTGCTCGAGGGCTATGAGTGGACGCTCCTCGCGGTGATCGGCGTGGCCTTCGCGCTCATCGGCAACGTGCTGGTGCTGCGCAGGCCCGCCGCGTCGTAGGGCGGGCCTATTCGGCCGCGGCCGGATAGACCGGGCGCGTCGAGCCCAGATTGTCGAGCGACTGCTTGATGTGGAAGCCGAGCGCATCCGCCAGCGGGTTCTCCTCGCCGCGCGCGCGGATGAGCCCGATCTTGCACGAGGGCAGGGCCGGGAAGCCGTCCGAGGGGCCGAGGATGCGCATGCCGGGGCGCACGGCGCTTTCCGGCAGGACCGAGACCGCGAGGCCCGACAGGACCGCCGCGCCCACGGCGGTGGAGTTCCAGCTCACATAGGCGATGCGGAAGGCCCGGTCCGCGCTCTCCAGGGCCGCCGTGGCATAGTGGCGCCAGTCGCAGTTCGGGCGGCCCAGCGCCAGCGGGATCGGCGATTCCTCGTGCACGCCGTGGCGGCCGGAGGTGACCCACAGGAGCTGCTCGATGCGCACGATCTCGGACGGGCCGCGCCGGTCCACATGGGTGATGATCGCAAGGTCCAGGTCGCCGTGCTGCACGCGCTCGATCAGGTTGTGCGTGGGCTCGCACATCACCGTCACCTCGGCCTTCGGGTTGGAGCGCGAGAAACGCGCCAGGATCTCCGGCAGGTAGCGGTCGGCGTAGTCGTCGGGCAATCCGAGGCGCACGCGGCCGGTGAGCTCGTTCTCGTTGAAGGACGCCATGCATTCCGCGTTCAGGCGCACGATCCGGCGCGCGTAGTCGAGCAGCCGCTCGCCCTCGTCGGTGAGCTTGGACAGGCGCCCGTCGCGCTCGAAGATCGCGCGTCCGACCCGGTCCTCCAGGCGCTTCATCTGCATGGACACCGCGCTCTGCGTCTTGTGCACGATCTCCGCCGCGCGGGTGAACGACCCCGTATCGGCGATCGCCACGAAGGTCCGGAGCTGGTCGATATCAAGCAGGTGCATGGCCTTGGCCTCGTTATCAATCATTCTGATGATAACGATCTAAAACAATCGTTTCAAGTGATGATACAGCCCATGCTATATGTTCGAAGAGGATGAAAAATAGTCCTTATTTGCCAAATAGTTAGTTTGCAGTTTCCGCAGGCCGCTTTGGAACATTCCTGGAACACCCGCTCGGGGCCGTTCCAGGAACATTTCCAGGCAAACATTCCTGGAACGCCCTTGGAACGCCCTTGGAACACGCTCCTGGAACACTTGCGGTGACCTAACGGCAGCGTTCCAAGGGACACCCGACAGCGAAGGAGACCCGTCATGACCCGGTCTGCAGCATTCGACAACGCTTCGACGGCAACCCATATCCTGGCTCGTTTCGCGCGTTCGCTCGTTTCCCTCGCCAAGGCTTTCCAAGATCGCCAGGAGGTCCGAAACCTCGCGGAGTTCGACGAGCGCATGCTCAGGGATATCGGCCTCACGCGCGGCGATGTGGAGAGCGCCCTGATGGAGCCCGTTCATCATCGGCCGTCCTGGGTGCTGATCCGATGCGCGAGCCATCCCATCCAGGCGCACGAACCTGCCTCAGCAAGCAGGGCGCGGTCGGTGGTGCCCTTCGTCAGGCGCGCTTAAGGCTTCCGAGAGCCTGTTCCCCAGGCCTCGTCGAGAATCGACTGAAGGGAAGTGAGATATTGCGTCTGCATCTCGCGTCCCTTCTCCATCATCTCTCCCCATGAGGACGACGGCGAGGGCTCGGGCTTGCGCGACGTGTCCGGGGCCGGCATGTGAAGGAAGCTCGCCATCATCTCCTGAAAGGGATTGGCGGCGGGCTTCTTCTCGGGCTCAGCAGCCTTCATCCATCCGCCCCAGAACTCGGACCACGGATTTCCTTCATCCGGCTTGGGCTTTCCATCCCCGCCCGACGATGCGAAGGCTTGCGCGGCCTGCGATTGCGCGGTTATCCATTGGGACAATCCGCCGGCGAGAATGCCGGCGTAGAGAGGCAGGATCTGCTGCATGGTTTCGACCCCGATCCCGGCGAAGTCCGCGGCCTGGTGCGCCACGCGGCGGCTTGCCTCATCGGAACCGAAGATCTGGTCGAGCAGGCGTCTGCCTTCCTGCTGGGCCTGTGGGGAAAAGGAGCGTCCCGCCATCTGCCAGAATTGCTGATAGCCGCTTGTCATCAGCGATTGCAGGAAACGGTTGGGATCGTTGGCCGTCATGGCATGCTGAAGGCCCATGGCGAAGGCCGGCATGAGGGCCGCCATGGCCCGCTGCTGCTGATCGCCCGAGAGCTGAAACTGCCGCGCCAGGGCTTCCAGGCCCGCTTGGGTCTGCGCCTGTCGCATCAGGTCGAACCAGTTGAACATGGCAGGCTCCTTGAAGGCTCAGGGCTCAGCTTGCGCCCGACGGGATCGGAACAGCTTGCCTCTCCAGGCGCCGGATTGTCCAGAACGCAGTGATGATGGCCGCGATGCCGAACAGGATGGACCCGGCGCCGATGCCGACCAGGGCCCCTTTCGGGCCCCCGATCTCAGCCCCGTAATAGGCGAACGGGATCATGCCGAGAGTTGCGCGGCCCCAATTGAAGAAGGTGGAGAGCAGGGGATAGCCGAGATTGTTGAACGAGGCGTTGGCGACGAAGACGAGGCTCACGAAAAACCAGATGAACCCGCTCAGCTGGCAGAAGAAGCGCACCAGCTCGGCCGTCAGCGGCGGCGCGTTGAACGCCATGACGATGGGAACCTGCAGCACGAACAGCAGCAGCCACACGCCCAGGACATAGACGATCATGAAGGTCAGCGAATCCTTCAATGTCTGCTTCATGCGGTCGTACCGCCTCGCGCCCCAGTTCTGCCCCAGAACGGGACCGATGGCGCCGGCCAGGGCGAAGACGCCCGCGAAGGATACCGGGGTGACCCGGTCGATGATGGCGGAGGCCGCAATCGCCTGATCGCCGAATCGCGCCATGATGCCGGTGAAGAAGGCGTTCGCCGCGGGCGCGGCGAGATTGGTGAGGATGGCCGGAACCGCAATGGCGAAGAAGGGCTTCGCATCGCGGATCACGGCGTGCAGCTTGGGCCGGGCGAGCAGCCGGTGGACCCGGGTGACGTAGACATAGCCGACACAGAGATAGACCACGCGCGAGAGGCTGATGGAGAGGGCCGCGCCGTCGGACTTCAGATCCAGGATGAAGATCGTGATGGGATCGACGAGAACCGTCACGATGGCGACCGAGAGCGTCGCATACATGCTCCTCTTCGCGTCGCCGGCCGCGCGCAGCACCGTGGAGAACCCCATGCCGAAGGACATCAGGGCATTCGTCGGCAAGGCGATCCACAGGAAGCTCTGCGCGACCCGGTAGGCCTCGCCGCTCGCTCCCATGGCTTTCAGGATCTGTGGCAGGAAGGGCAGCACGATCACGCTGACGACGGCCCCGATCGCCGCCATGAGAATGCTGCCGGAAGTCGCGAGCCTCCGTGCGTCCTCATGCCGGCCCGCGCCGAGCGCGCGCGACACGAGGGCGCCGATCGGGATCATCAGGCCCACATTGATGGAGACCGTGAAGAACATGACGACCGTCGCCAGGCCCACGCCAGCCGTCATGCTCGGATCGTTGAGCCACGAGATGTAGAGCAGCGACACGAGATCGACGATGAAGATGGCGATCAGTCCGGCCGCGCCCGTTCCCGTCATCACGAGCACGTGGCGCATGGTCGAGCCCTGCACGAAGACGGGCGTATTCGCGCGCTCCGCAGGCTCGGCGTCCATCAGAGGACTCCTTCTCCGAGAATGTCGCGCGTTTCGGGGCTCAGGGCCTTGGCCTTCCCCGTGGGGGAGGTGAGCGGCTCGGGCGCGATTCTGGCTCCCACGACGAGCTCCGTGCCGAAGCTCGCATCGATCTCCTTCTGCAGGAAGAGGCGCGCGATGTCGCGCTTGCGGACGTCCTGCGCCGCGCTGGCGGCAATCTCCGTCTCGACCCCGAGCTCCTCGAGCGCCGAGCGGCCGAACACGATGGCGGATTCGAAGGTTTCACGAAGCTGGTAATCGATGCCGATCTTCAAAAGCTTCACCGCGTGGATGCGGTCGTAGGCGCGCACGAAGCTTCGGGCATTGGGAAAGTTCTCGTGAATGATCTCGGCGATCTTCTCGACGATCTCCGGCTCGTCCGTGCAGACGCAGATCATCTCCGCCTTTTCGGCGCCGGCCGCCCGCAGCACATCGAGGCGCGTCCCATCCCCGTAGAAAATCTTCAGGCCGAAGCGGGCGGCGTCGCGGACGCGCTCCACGTTGTTGTCGATGACGGTGGCGTTGATGTTCTGCGACAGCAGCACCTGGTTCACGATCTGCCCGAAGCGCCCGAAACCGATCACCAGGACACGGCTCGAAAGCTCGCCTTCCTGGCCGAGGAGATCGTCCATGCCGGATTCATCGGCGTGCTCCGGCCGGGAGAGCAGGGCCTTTTCGACGAGGGTCGAGGCAATGGGGCCGAGCAGCATCGTGATGGCCGCGAGGGCGGTCACGGGCTGCGCCTCGCTCTGAGACATCAATCCGGCGCCCGCGGCGACAGGCACGAGGACGAAGGCGAACTCGCCCGCGGTGCACAGAAGCGTGCCGGACCGCAGCCCGTCGCGCCACGTGGCTCCGAACAGGCGTGAGAGAACGGCGATCAGAAGGGTCTTGCCGACGATCACGACCGGGGCCGCAAGGGTCAGCAGCAGCCATTGCTCACGCACGAGGGCGAGATCGATGGACATCCCCACGCTCATGAAGAACAGGCCGAGCAGCATGCCGCGGAAGGGCTCGATGTCGGCCTCGAGCTGGTGCCGGAAATTCGACTCGGCCAGCAGCAGACCGGCCAGGAAGGCGCCCATGGCCATGGAGAGCCCGACCTCCTGCATGAGCAGGGCGGCGCCCAGCACCACCAGCAGCGCCGACGCGGTCATGACCTCGCGGGAGCCGGTTCGGGCCAGGATGCGGAAGAAGGGGTTCAGCCCGTAGCGGCCGACCAGAACCACCGCCGCGATGGCCGCGATGGCCTCGCCGGCGGCGAGGAGCCGGTCCAATGCCGAGCTTTCCTCGACCGCCACGCCCGAGGCCAGCAGGGGCAGGATGGCGAGCACGGGAACGACCGAGAGATCCTGAAACAGCAGAATGGCGAAGGAGCGCTGGCCGTAAGGAGTCTGAAGATCGTTGCGCTCTCCGAGCATCTGGAGAGCGATGGCCGTCGCCGAGAGCGCCACCGCGACGCCGATCACGAAGGCTGCCTTGGGCCCGAAGCCAAGGGCGAGCGATGCGCCGCCGAGGCAGAGCGCCGTGAGGCCCAACTGGGCGAAGCCGAGCCCGAAGATGTCCCGCTTCATGGACCAGAGATGGGAGAGCTTCAGCTCCAGCCCGATGATGAACAGCAGCAGCACCACCCCGAGTTCCGCGACGGTCGCGATGGTGGCCGGGTCTCCCACGAGGCTCAATCCCGATGGGCCGATCGCGATCCCCGCGGCCAGGTAGCCGAGCACGGCGCTCAGGCCGATGAATCGGAAGACCGGCACGGCGATAACGGCCGCCGCGCAGAAGGTCAGGATGGGAGGAAGGAAGCTTGCGTGGGCTGGGCTGGCCATCGGGCGATCTGATCTGGTGGGCAATCCCCCCTTTCTAGGCAGTATTGCCCGGGAGGGCGAGCCCTTCTTGAGCAGAGTCGTGCCGCGAATAACCGTCGCTCCCGCTTGACAGGAGGGGCTTCGTCTCGCCACATCGCGGGATCATGACGAAGCCAGCCCTTCACATTCTGCTCTGCGCGCCGCGCGGCTTCTGCGCCGGGGTCGTCCGCGCCATCGACGCCGTCGAGAAGGCGCTGGCGATCCACGGCGCGCCGGTCTATGTGCGCCACGAGATCGTGCACAACAAATACGTGGTCGAAAACCTGAAGCGGAAAGGGGCCGTCTTCGTGCGGGAGCTCGACGAGATCCCGGACACCAAGGCGCCCGTCATCTTCTCGGCCCACGGGGTGCCGAAATCCGTGCCGGAAGCCGCTCAGGCCCGAAATTTCTTCGCCATCGACGCCACCTGCCCCCTGGTGACCAAGGTTCACCGGGAGGCTCAGGTCCATCACAAGCGGGGGCGGCACATCGTCCTGATCGGCCATGCCGGCCATCCGGAAGTGGTCGGCACCATGGGGCAGTTGCCGCAGGGCGCGGCAACCCTGGTCGAAACCGTGGAGGACATTGCCCGGCTGCGGCCCGCCGATCCGGAGAACCTGGCCTTCGTGACCCAGACGACCCTGTCGGTCGACGATACCCAGGACATGGTGGATGCCCTCAAGGAACGCTTCCCCTCCATCGCGGGCCCGCACAAGGAAGACATCTGCTACGCCACCACCAACCGGCAGGGTGCGGTCAAGCGCGTGGCGCCCCAGGTCGACGCCATGATCGTGGTCGGCTCGCCCAATTCCTCGAACTCCCAGCGCCTGCGCGAGGTGGCCGAGCGGGAAGGGTGCCCGCTCGCGCGCCTCGTCCTGCGGGCGGAGGACATCGACTGGTCGGTTTTCGGGAATATCCGCAGCCTCGGCATCACCGCCGGCGCGTCCGCGCCTGAAATCCTGGTGGAAGAAATCATCGATGCGTTTGCCAAACGCTACGAAGTATCGGTAGAGAGCGTATCGACGGCGGACGAGAGCGTGTTCTTTCCTTTGCCGCGCGAGTTGCGTGAGCAGGCGGCGGAGTAAGCGGTGGCAGTCTATACGGAAGTCAGCGACGAGGAGCTGTCGGGCTTTCTCGAAACCTACGACATCGGCACGTTGCTCTCCTACAAGGGCATCGCCGAGGGCGTGGAGAACACGAATTATTTCCTTCACACCACCGAAGGCTCCTACATCCTGACCCTCTACGAGAAGAGGGTGCGGGAGGCCGATCTGCCCTTCTTCCTCGGGCTGATGCAGCATCTCGCGCGCAAGGGCCTGACATGTCCGCTGCCGGTCAACAACCGCCAGGGGGAGGCCCTCGGCCAAGTCGCGGGGCGGCCCGCCGTGATCATCACCTTCCTGGATGGCGTCGCCGTCCGCCGGCCCACGGCCAGGCATTGCGAGGCGCTGGGCGGGGCTCTGGCCAAGCTGCATCTGGCCGGTCAGGATTTCGCGATGAACCGGCCGAACGCCCTGTCGCTCGACAGCTGGGGCCCGCTCTTCGCCCAGGCCGAGGCGCAGGCCGATACGGTCTCCGGCGGTCTGGCTGACCGGACGAGGCGCGAGCTCGCCTATCTCCGGGAGGCATGGCCGAAGGGCCTGCCCAGCGGCATCATTCATGCGGATCTTTTCACCGACAACGTGTTCTTCATCGGCTCGGAGGTCTCGGGGCTGATCGATTTCTATTTCGCCTGCACGGACGCCTTCGCCTATGACGTCGCCATCTGCCTGAACGCCTGGTGCTTCGAGCCGGACGGGTCGTTCAACCTCACCAAGGGGCAGGCGATGCTGGCGGGTTACCAGGCCGTTCGCCGCCTGCAGCCCGAGGAAATCCAGGCCCTGCCGATGCTTTGCCGTGGCTCCGCCATGCGCTTCATGCTCACGCGCCTCGTGGATTGGCTCAACGTGCCCCCCGGCGCCCTCGTGAAGCCGAAGGATCCGCTGGAATACGACCGCAAGCTCCATTTCCACCGCCATGTGAAGCATGCCCGCGAATACGGACTCGAGGCATGAGCGGCTCCGAGCGCGTCCTGATCTATACCGACGGCGCCTGCTCGGGAAATCCCGGGCCGGGCGGCTGGGCGGCCATTCTGTTCTTCAAGGGCAGCGAGAAGGAGATTTCCGGCGGGGAGGCGCACACCACCAACAACCGCATGGAAATCCGGGCGGCGATCGAGGGTCTCAACGCCCTCAAGCGCCCCTGCGCGGTCGATCTCTTCACGGATTCCCAGTATGTCCGCCAGGGCATCACGCAATGGATGCACAACTGGAAGCGCCGAGGGTGGCGCACCGCCGACAACAAGCCCGTGAAGAACGACGATCTCTGGCGGGAGCTCGACCTGGCCGCCTCCCGTCACGAGGTGGCCTGGCACTGGGTGAAGGGGCACGCGGACGATCCCACCAATATCCGCGTCGACGAGCTGGCGGTCGCCGCCATGCAGCCTTTCAAGAAGAAGCGCGCACGATAAAGGCCCTTGCGCCATTTGGGCGGCAAGGGCCTTTTCGGTTCGGCGGCTGAAAAGGATCAGAGGTCCTTCAGGATGTTCTCCGCGCCCGAGACCTGAGCCTTGGACGGTGCGTCTTCCACGTTGATCGCCTTCACGATGCCGTCATCCACCACCATGGAATAGCGCTGGGAGCGGATGCCGAGGCCGAAGCCCGTGCCGTCCATGGTCAGCTTGATGGCCTTCGCGAAATCGCCGTTGCCGTCGGACAGGAACTCGATGCCTTCGGCTCCCGAGGCCTTGGCCCAGGCATCCATGACGAAGACGTCGTTGACGGCGGTCACGAGGATGGCGTCGACGCCCTTCGCCTTGATCTCCTGGGCATGCTGCACATAACCGGGCAGGTGGTTGCGGTGGCAGGTGGGCGTGAAGGCCCCGGGAACGGCCACGAGCACCACCTTGCGTCCCTTGAAAAGGTCGTCCGTCGTCTTGGCGACCGGTCCGTCCGGGGTCATGACGCGGAAGGTGACCTGGGGAAGGCGTTCTCCGACCTGAATGGTCATGCACGTACTCCAAAGCTGTTCGGTTAGGATTATTCTTCACTAGAGCATCGGCCCCGAAAGGGGAATGCACTTTCGGAACCCAACCCGTGCTCCCCGTCCGCATGATGCTCTCATCCAAAGAGAAAGCATCGGATGGATCCCAAAAGTGCAGGTCCGCTTCTCACGTCCGAGGCTTTAGCGCGGCTGCCCGCCCGGATCGAGATCCACCTTCGTCTCGATGGCCTTGTCCCCGGCCACGAGGGTGAGGGTCAGGGGAACAGGCCCCGCCGCATCCTCAGGCTTTTCCTCGATGGTCACGGTGAAGCGATCGGCCCCCTGCGCCGATGAGGCCGCAACGTACCAGTTCTCCGGCGCCTCGGCGAAGAGGACGGGCTCCGTTCCGGCCGGGGCGCGGACGGTGACGGACCAGGCCGGCTTGTCGCCGGCCTTCGGGGTCGCGGACAGTACCGCCAGGTCGCCCTGGTCGCCCAGGGCCTGCCTGCGCGGGACCTTGGCCATGGCCCGCTCGATGCCGGCGCGGTCGGGCCCCGGATCCGTGAGAGGGAGGTTCAGATCCGCATGGGCCGGGATGCAGATATCACGGCAGATGCCGTAATCGACCGTGAGTGCGAGCCTGACGGGCTTGTCTGCGGCCTCGGGTCTGACCAGGACCGGCAGCACCACCTCCCGATCGTAGACATAGGCGATGCCCGCCGCATCCTTGTGGCGCTTCGGGGCGGGCCATTGGACGTCCACATGGGCCACATTCTCCGACGCCGACCAGTCGAAGCTCGGGGGCAGGCCGGATTCGCCGGGATTGCGCCAATAGGTCTTGAAGCCCGGATCGAGGGTGATCCCGATCCCGGCGAGCCAGCTCTCGCCCTGGCGGCCGCCGGAGAGCAGGCGCACCTGCGAGTGGAACCCCTGTGCCGATGTTGCGGAAGACGGGGGCTGTCCAAAGGCCGCGAAAGAGGACAGAATCATAAAAACGGCCGATGCGGCGATGCGGAATGTCGTTGTCATGGAACTGACGCCTCCCTGAGGCGCTTCCTTTATGCGTTTTCCATTCGGGTCCGCCATCCACGATCCCGTGATCGGGTTGCGGGCCCAGCAAGGTAGATGTCGAGACATGAGCTTTCAGCAAGATCCCTATGGCGCCGGTTCCCCATATCTCGACGGTCAGTTGCTGGTGGCCATGCCCGGCATGATGGACGAGCGCTTCGCCAGGGCGGTGATCTATGTCTGCGCCCACTCGTCGGAAGGGGCCATGGGGATCATCCTCAACCGTCCCGCCGCGAACGTGAACATGCCCGATCTTCTGGTTCAACTCGAGATCGTTCCCGAACTGGACAGGATCCATCTGCCGGAGCAGGTGGAGCGTATGCAGGTTCTCATCGGCGGCCCCGTCGAGACGAGCCGCGGCTTCGTGCTGCATTCCCCGGATTTCCACATCGCTCAGTCGACCCTGCCGATCGACGAGGGCATATGCCTGACCGCCACCATCGACATCCTCCGCGCCATCGCCCAGGGCCGGGGTCCCCGCGACGCGGTGCTCGCCCTCGGCTATGCGGGCTGGGGGGCGGGCCAGCTCGAACTCGAGCTCCAGGCCAATGGCTGGCTGAACTGCCCGGCCGATGCCGAGATGATCTTCAGCACGCCGGCCGATATCCGCTACGAAATGGCCCTGCGCCGGATCGGGATCGAGCCCGCCATGCTGTCCATGGAAGCGGGCCACGCCTAAAGCATCGGACCCAAAAGTGGACTTGCACTTTTGGGATCCATCCGATGCTTTCCCTTTGGATAAGAGCATCGTTCGGCGCGGAAAACCGGATCCACTTTTCCGCACGATGCTCTATGTAGGGGACCCAACCAAACAACTGACATTATTGATTGATTCCATCCCGCATTGGGTCTTGCGAGGTGGGAGGACGTCATG
>Ga0180215_1001054_pt1 | contig 31421 bp, 51 predicted proteins | sample eDN3rd37CBELigBY_FD_128871 | JGI IMG/M metagenome (GOLD analysis project Ga0180215, IMG submission 128871) | Enriched backyard soil microbial communities from Emeryville, California, USA - eDNA 3rd pass 37_C BE-Lig BY (version 2) (version 2) | ecosystem: Environmental > Terrestrial > Soil >...
TGCAGAAAAGTATTATCCGGTATTAGCTCCGGTTTCCCGAAGTTATCCCAGTCTTACAGGCAGGTTGCCCACGTGTTACTCACCCGTCCGCCGCTAACCTCTGGGAGCAAGCTCCCAGAGGTTCGCTCGACTTGCATGTATTAGGCACGCCGCCAGCGTTCGTCCTGAGCCAGGATCAAACTCTCCAATAAAGAGTTGATATAGCTCATTTTTTTAGTCCCAACGGGACAAATAATTTACGTTGGCGTTTCTGTTATGTTTAGTTTTCAAAGAACTAATTTCTTTATTGCCGCTCATTTGCGACTTTATTAATATATCATCTGTCTGATTCAATGTCAACCATTTTTTTAGCTGAATTATTGAATGACATCAGCGACGTTTATTAATATATCAACTTTACATACTGAAGTCAACATCTATTTTCGTTTTTTTTAAAACGTTATCCCTTTTGTTCTTTACGAGGTTTTGCTGGAGCATACATTAGGCACTCCTTTGGTTCTGCCACCCTTTTAAATAAAGAAAATAAAATCTTATATCTTTCTTCCATTGCCTTTTTAACAATATGATCAATTCTGTCATCCTGCAAATCAAATAATATTTCATCCATTTCTCTTTTAATTAAATATTGCATTTCCTTTACTTCCTTTTCATTTATCAACATTCCAATCATATAAAGACCCCTTTTATTTATTTTGGTTTTTGTAGTATTTTCCATTTGAATATTTTTATGAGTTTATTTTTGATTCTTTTATCCGAAGTACAAGCATAGGATGGTGACAAGGGATTGCTTGATGGACGAGGTGAAAGTAATGAAATTCTTTTTTGTAATGAATGGAAAGTCGATTAAACAGTTTATTATGATTATTGTTGCAGCTTTCTTTACTGCATGGTTTTTGTACATCGGCAATATTGTGCAAATGCCGGTATTTTCTGCAAAAGACGGACCAAAGGCCATATACAAAGGAGAAAAGGATGTCGCCTTAACTTTTAATATTGGCTGGGGCGATGAGAAGGCCGAACCTATTCTCGATACGCTGAAAAAGGAAAATGTAAAATCAGCAACATTTTTTCTCTCTGGCTCTTGGGCTGAACGTCACCCAGATCTTGTGGGAAGGATTGTTAAAGAAGGATACGAAATAGGCATTCTTGGGTATAATTACGAAGACTATACTGAGCTCGAGGAAGCAAAAATCAGACAAGATCTAGCTAAAGCTCAGGAGGCATTCAGAAAGTTAAACGTAAAGGAAATCAAGCTTGTCAGAGCTCCAACTGGCCATTTCGATCAAAAAACTTTAAAAGTAGCAGAAAGGCTGGGTTATACAGTTGTACACTGGAGCATTGATTCAAAGGATTGGATGAACCCTGGGACCGAGAAAATCATCAAAAATGTATCTAAGGCAAAAAAGGGAGATATCATCTTGATGCATGCTTCTGATTCAGCAAAACAAACAGCCAAAGCCTTGCCTCCGATTCTGAAAGAATTAAGGGAAAAAGGCTTAAAGCTTGTGAACGTATCTGACATGATAGCAAATGCAAAAACAAAAACTGAAGAGATAAAATAAAGCCGTCCATTATTTGGACGGCTTTTCTGCAAGCGTTTCTCTTCGTATTCTTGATTGTTCATTAAGCTTCTGCAAAATTAACAGCTGATACGCATTACACAAGAGGAGCGGAAAAATCATTAAATAAAGCCAGCTCTCATCATTAACCCTTAGGGTTGGTACCCATTCAATGGTTGTTACAACGATCATAAAAAAAACGGCAGGAATAAAAGCACCTTTATTTGTCAATTTCACTTTATATGCTGCTACGGCTAATGCAACCGCCAAAATAAATAAAGCTATCCCAACATATGGTAAAATACTTTCTCCTTCTTTAGCAAATGTGCTAAAGCGCAGGTAAACTAAATCAAACAAGACAAACAATATGAGAATGACCTGTACAGGACTCCATAGGGATTTAAATAATCCGAGGCCAAATCGGTGAACAGTCAGATAGGCGAAGAAACCCGCTTGACTGATCAGACTAAAGATAAATCCTACACCAATTAGCCAAATAAGAACAGATAGAATTTCCAAAAAGTCAAAATCAGTAAATAGCGGTTTGAACTCACTCCATCTTACAATAAATCCGACAATTCCAGTGGTAACGCCACCAACTAAAAGTGTCGATAAAAATAACTTTACCCAGTTCCGGCTAGTCAATTTATTTTTCCCCCATAATAAGTTAAGATTCACTCCTATGATTGTACCAACACGTAATTGAAAAATCTAGGATTTGCATTTCATTGCGAATAATATTTGCTGATTTTCTTCATTCTAAAATTAAGGAAAACCCTGAAAGGAGCTTTTATATGAAAAAGTATTTCAGCCTGCTCCTGCCATTATTAATGGTAATGATTATTTCAGCCTGCGGCCAAAGTGAATCGGGCGGGAATCATCTTGATTATGAACAAACAAAAAAGATGGTTGTTGACATACTTAAAACCGATGATGGGAAAAAGGCGATTAAGGAATTAATGGCAGATGATAAGATGAAACAGCAGCTCGTTATGGATCAGGCTATTGTTTCAGAAACCATTGAAAAGACGCTAACCTCTGAAAAGGGAAGCGAGTTTTGGAAAAAAAGCTTCGAGGATCCTAAATTTGCTGAAAGCATTGCAAAAAGCATGAAGAAAGAAAATGAACAGCTTATAAAGGACTTAATGAAGGATCCAGAATACCGCAAAATGATGGTCGAAATTCTCCAGGATCCTGAACTTGAAAAAGAAACATCAAAAATATTGAAAAGCAATGAATACCGCGAACACCTGCAAAAGGTGATCCAGGAAACATTAGATAGCCCTCTGTATAAAGCAAAGATTCAAGATATCCTTCTTAAAGCTGCTGAAGAGACAAAAAGTGGAGATAAAGGCGGAGCAAAAAGTGATACTGGCGGCGGTGGAGATCAAGGAGGAAGCGGAGGCGGAGGTGGAGGTGGCGGCGGTTAATAAAAGGCCGTAAACTATAAAAAACCTCTTCTCTAAAAGTTAGAGAAGAGGTTTTTGTTATTTTTCATTAATTGCACTAATAACTTTATGTGCAATGTCTGCATAAATCTTTCCAAGTCTGTGTTCTTCCTGATAAATAGACGGCGCAAAGTCGTCATCATTCCAATCAGGCTGCTGCAATGGAAGCTGACCCAACACTTCAGTCTGCAATTCCTCAGCTAGTTTCTTTCCTCCGCCGCTTCCGAAAACATATTCTCTTTCACCTGTTACCTTGCTTTCGAAATAAGACATGTTTTCGATGACACCTAATATTTCGTGTTCCGTTTTTAGTGCCATGGCTCCTGCACGGGCTGCAACGAATGCTGCAGTTGGATGTGGTGTTGTTACGATAATTTCCTTACATGATGGAAGCATAGTATGAACATCAAGAGCCACATCGCCTGTTCCTGGAGGAAGGTCAAGAAGAAGATAGTCTAAATCGCCCCATTCTACTTCGTTGAAAAAGCTGTTAAGCATTTTTCCAAGCATTGGTCCCCTCCATATAATAGGTGCATTGTCTTCCACAAAGAAGCCCATAGAAATAACCTTTACACCATATCGATCAACAGGTATAATCTTTTCGCCTCTAACAACAGGGCGGCTTGTAATACCCATCATATCTGGAACGCTGAACCCATAAATGTCTGCATCAATTAGGCCAACTTTTTTGCCTGCACGCGCTAAAGCAACAGCCAGGTTAACGGAAACTGTTGATTTTCCAACCCCGCCTTTTCCGCTGGCAATTGCAACGAAAACGGTTTTGCTTCCAGGAGATAGCAAGCCTTGATCCTCTACTTCTTCTTTCATAGCATCCTGGTACTGAGATAAAATATATGGAGGCAGTTCACCGAAGCGAATACCGACTGTTGCTGCACCAGCTTGCTTTAATAGGCTTACAATTTGCGTTTGAAGCTGAAGCTGTTCTCCAGTCCCTGTTTTAGCAAGTAGAATTTTTACACTAACATGATTTTTTTCTTCTTTAATTTTGATTTCTTCAATGGCACCGATTTCACCTAATGTTTTATGTAAAAAAGGCTCTTGAACCTCGCCTAGCACTTCTTTTACTTTTTGTTCAGTCAACATCTATAAACACCTGCCCATTTTAAATATCATTAAAAGTATAACATATAGTTTTCTATCTGTTGTTAATTGTATCACACCTCTGAATTAATTAAACATTTGAGGCACGCAAATACAAAAGTGCATAAAAAAAGATGCTTCTGCAGCATCTTTTTATTCCTCCTCAGGAAGCTCTTTTTCATTTGAATAGTAACGCATAATTCCATTATAAATGGAGGCTGCCAGTTTTTCCTGGTATACCTCATCCTTTAAATTAGCCCGCTCCCCTGGATTGGATAAAAACCCTACTTCCACTAATGCACCTGGTATCTCAGCATTTTTCAATATATAGACTGTATTAAGCACCTTTGCTTTTCGAGTGGTATTTTCTAGATTTCTTATTAGTTCATCTTGAATAAATTTGGCGGCTCTGGCATTTCCATCTTTATTTGTTGCATAAAAGGTCTGGGCCCCGCTCCATCTTGGTGATGGGATTGAATTTAAATGAATGCTGACAAAAAACTCCGCACCTGAGTGATTAATTAATTCGAGCCTCTGTTTTAAATCTTCTACTTTTCTTTTGCTAAATCCCCTGGTATCTTCGTCTGCAAGATCACGGTCGTCCTCTCTAGTCATTAAGACTAAGGCTCCTTGTTCCTGCAGATATTCTCTTACCTTTAAGGTTACATTAAGCGCAATATCCTTTTCCAGCGCCTGTGTATCTCCCGCTCCACCATCAGGACCCCCATGGCCAGGGTCAAGCAGTATCACCTTTCCTGATAAAGGTAAATTCCACGAATCCCATGAGTCATTATCGGTAAAGTCATACTGCAGAATTAAGAAGAGAAGTATTAAACCAACTGCAAATGCCGCCTTTTTTAACCTTGTTTTCATAAAGCACGTCAGCCCTCCCGCTTGTCCTCAGTTAAATATATGGGACAAGTTGGAGTTCTAGAACAATGAAACGGAATGGTATTTGTTTACTTAATGCAATCGAAGCTTATGTCTCTTCTGACCGTTCTGGAAGCCTTCCGCCCACCAGCTGGAGATATATTGTTCACATTGGTAATACAGCGATTCGCTCATAACACCTTCTTCACCATTTCCCCAATACAAAAGGAAATGGTACAGGGTATCAACTAAATGATGTTCTTCCCCTCTGCAGCGTCTTTTGACTTCTTCAGTCGATTCACCATATAATCCAAACCGGCTAAAATGTGCTCCTAGCAGATAAGCTTCTATTGCAACATCGTAACAGGCCTCTTCTATTCCTGTGTTCATCAGCAATCCGCTTGTTAGTCTGGAGGAACCAAAAAATTGCTGGACTCTTTCCTTAAGAGCTTTTATAGAAATTTCACGCAGAACGGATCGTTCGTACTTTATTTGTTTTTCCCTTTTCTTTTCAACAAACGTTGTAATTACATTCATGGTTCTCACTCCTTGTAAATAGTCTTTTCCGCAAAGGAGGAGAAATACAAAAACCCGTTAGCTTTTGAATTGCCAATTTTTTATTATAAATGCTTTATTAAAACTCTTTGATTTCCAATATATAGACAATTAAAAAACCCCTGTTTGTTTAAACAGGGGCAGAAAGTTTATTTATTCACCTAAGTCGACATTGTGATAGACTTGTTTAACGTCTTCTAAATCCTCTAGAACATCGATTAGTTTTTCAAATTTCGCTTGATCCTCTTCTGAAAGAGTCACTTCACTTTGCGGGAGCATCGTGATTTCCGCTACTGTAAATTCGGTAATGCCAGCATTTTTCAGCGCCTCTTGCACAGCATGGAATTGATCAGGCTCTGAATAGACAATCACTCCGTCTTCTTCTTCTAAAATATCCCGCGCGTCTACATCTGCATCCATAAGGATTTCTAGAACGTCATCGGCAGATTTACCTTCTACTCCAATAACCGCTGTTGCATCAAACATATAAGAAACTGAACCGCTAACACCCATGTTTCCGCTGTTTTTTCCAAATGCCGCCCTGACTTCAGACGCCGTTCGGTTAACATTATTTGTTAATGCATCAACGATAACCATAGATCCGCTTGGACCGAAGCCTTCATAGCGAAGATCATCAAAGTTTTCATCAGAGCCGCCCTTCGCTTTTTCAATAGCCTTCTCGATAATATGTTTTGGCACATTGTATGTCTTAGCGCGCTCTAAAACAAATTTTAAAGCCTGGTTAGCATCTGGATCTGGTTCACCCTGTCTGGCAACTACATAAATTTCACGGCCAAATTTTGCATAGATTCGGCTTGTATTTGCATCCTTTGATGCCTTTTTTTCCTTTATGTTATTCCATTTACGACCCATACTGTCACACTCTCTTTCGACTAGGATTCAAATATTATCATATACAGTCCGAATAACTATTAAGAATTTCTGCATTAAATATTATAACGTAATTATGCGATAGGTGTTAAAAATTTTTCCGGTTAAGCTGGTAAGATTATGTTTTTTTAGCCAGGGCTTATAGTCTTTTGTCCTTATTACTCATTATTTCTTCATTTCTCATCCAAAAGTTGTAGGAAAAGTTCAAGCTTTTCTATGAAGTAGGACTTTTTAAAAACCATTATCCTTAAAGCATCAATAAGATAAGGAGAGATAAATAAAATGAACAATAAAGTAGTGATGATTACAGGTGCTTCCAGAGGATTGGGAAGAGCTTTGGCATTGGGTTTTGCAAAAGAAGGCGCCAAATTGGCTATATGCGCAAGGTCAGAAGAGCAACTGAAAAGAGTAAAACTTGAAGCAGAACAACTTGGGGCAGAAACTATTGCAGCGGCTGCAGATATTTCCGTACCTAGAGATGTTGAACGGTTTGTGGCAATGACCGAAGAAGCCTACGGCCATATAGATGTTCTAATAAATAATGCAGCCATTCTTGGCCCTAGTCCAATGCCGTTCCTCCTTGATTACCCAGAAGACGATTTTGCGGAAGTGCTTCGGGTAAATGTTCTTTCCCCCTTTCTTGTAACCAGAAGAGTCATTCCTGGAATGCTTACACGCAACCAAGGGTCGATTATTAATATTACTTCTGAAGCAGGAAATACAGGTTATGCCGGCTGGGGGGCATACGGGATTTCAAAATTCGCTGTTGAAGGGCTTACCGAAACTTGGGCAGATGAACTAAGCAGTACCAACGTACGGATAAATATGGTTGATCCAGGCGAAATGGATACCCAAATGCATCAAATGGCCGTACCAGATTGCGATTATCCATTGGCAAAGCCTGAGGAACTAACCGGCATCTTTTTATATCTTGCGTCCGATAGGTCTAAGGAAATCAGCGGACAGCGATTTACAGCACAATCATCGGAGGTGTGAAGATATGGGGGCAAAAGCAATGGACTTTTTTCTGCCTGGCGAATTAAATGCCTCTTGTCCGCCGGAGAAAAGAGGCATAAGAAGAGATCATGTTCGGATGATGGTCCTCGACCGGTCTACGGGAAAAGTCAGCCATGATTATTTTTTTCAGCTGGCCAATTATCTTAATCCCGGAGATTTAGTTATTTTAAATAGCAGCCGGACGATCCCTGCTGTTCTACAAGCCTCTTGCTTAAGAAACGGTGACCAAATAGGAGTTAGAACAGAAGTACGGCTAGCCCGTCGCAGGCATGATGATAAATGGGATGCTCTCATTGTTGCATCCCTTATCAATATCGGAGATACTCTCTACTTTTCATCTGAGCTATCTGCAAAAGTGATTGGAAAGAAAAAAGGCTCACCGCTAAAGATCATTCAGTTTAATAAAAAGGGAACCGAGCTCTTTAATTTCTTATATGCTCTTGGCGAACCAGTTCGTTATGAATATATTGACCAGCCTTGGGATTTAGACTGCTATCAAACTGTTTTTGCAAGCAGTCCCGGTTCCGTCGAAATGCCATCTGCCGGAAGAGCCTTTAGCTGGGAACTAATCTTTAGCCTAAGAAGCAAAGGCATAGATGTTGAATTTATCCAGTTGCATACAGGACTCAGTTATTTTCTTAATGATCTTTACATGACACCTGAAGAGAATGATGAAGAATATCATATCCCGGAACAAACAATGAAGAAAATTCTTGAGGTAAAAGCAGCGGGCAATAAGGTCATTGCTGCTGGCACAACCGTTGTAAGGGCCCTTGAAACTGCCGCAGGAAATAAGATGCTTTCAGGGATGACCAATTTATATATTCATTCCCTCTACCCCTTAAAAATAGCTGATGGCATCCTTACAGGATTTCACGAGCCCCAAGCAAGCCATCTTGATATGCTTTCAGCCTTTGTTTCAGAGCAGCATTTGCTTACGGCGTATCAGCAGGCTATTAGCGCCGGCTATTTATGGCATGAATTTGGCGATATGAACTTAATCATTTAATAGGAGGGTCTTACGTGCGCTTTCACCATTTTGCATTAGAAGTGTCTGATCTGGAGGAATCTGCTGCCTTTTATAGAAAGCACTTTGATATCGAGATTGAAACCAGCTTGTCTTTAAACGAAGAAGAACTTGTATTTTTGGCCACAAGGGATTTCAGGCTTGAGTTGATATCTAACCGCGAGAGTAAGCCGCATAACCAATCTGCACATATCTGTTTTGAAGTCACGAATCTTCATGAAACGATGAAAAGACTTAGCGACTGTCCTAAAATAGAAGGCCCATATACTCTCTCAAATGGATGGCAAACCGTTTTTTACGAAGGACCTGATGGGGAAATCCTCGAATTTCTGCAGGTCATACCCGTTTAGAAAAGCTCTCCCCTTAATGACTGGCGTTTTTAAATAGTAATAGACATCTGATCCATACATGTAAGATATAATGAAGTTAGATTTTTAGGAGATGAGGGAAACAGATGTCCATGGAATCTAGCCACGGAGAAATCTTTATTTTAAAAGAAATTGCCGAGCTGTTAAACGAAGGTACAGATGAAAGCAAAGTATTATCCGGTGTGCTGAAAAAGCTGCTATATGTGACAGGGCTTAAGACTGGATGGATTTTCTTAATTAACGAAAATGGCCGCCATCAGCTGGCTGCCGCTGAAGCCCTGCCGCCTGCTTTATCCCATGATAACAATAATAGAATGTGCCATGGCGATTGTTGGTGTGTTAATCGATATAATAATCAAAAACTGAAAAAGGCAACAAATATAATTGAATGTAAACGGATCGAAGATGCAATAACAGAGGGCGCTGGGGAAACTTGCGGTCTCACCCATCATGCGACTGTACCGCTCCGTGCAGGACAGGAGCGATTCGGAATCTTAAATATTGGTTCGCCAAACAAAACACATTTCGATCAAAATGAGCTTGCCTTGCTCGAAGCAGTAGCCTACCAGATTGGAACAGCACTGAAACGGATTAAGCTGACAAAGCAGGAGCAAGAAACGGCACTTGTGGCTGAGCGGAATCGGCTGGCAAGAGACCTCCACGATTCTGTCAACCAACTGCTCTTTTCCCTGAGCCTCACTGCAAGAGCAGGTGTAGAAATGACACTCGATCAAGATATCAAACAAACATTTAGTTATATTCAGGATTTAGCACAAGAAGCTCTTGGAGAAATGCGGGCCTTGATATGGCAGCTGCGTCCGCTGGGTCTTGAGAATGGCTTAATAGGGGCTCTAAAAAGTTATGCCGAAATGCTTGGCCTAACAATTGAAACAAAAGTGAACGGTGCAGCGAGCATACCGGGGAAAGCGGAAGAAGCCCTATGGCGCATTGGACAGGAAGCATTGGCCAACTGTAAAAAGCACTCTGGGGCCCAAGAGGCGAAGCTATCTTATTATACTTCCGATCATGAAGTTATGCTGTCCATCAAAGATACAGGCTGCGGCTTCCATTATGAAGAGAGTGCCAGTATCCCTTCATTAGGATTAAAAAATATGAAGGCACGGGCGGAAGCACTAAATGGAAGTTTTCAATTAAACAGCGGGCCAGGAAACGGGACTGAAATACAAGTCCGTATTCCTTTTTAGGAGGGAGAACTTATGAATATACGCATATTAATTGCTGATGACCATCATGTTGTCAGACGAGGGCTTGTCTTTTTCCTGAAGACACAAAAGGGTCTTGATATTGTCGGGGAAGCCGCAAATGGAAAGGAAGCTGTTGAACTGGCAAAATCACTAAAACCCGATATGATTTTAATGGACTTAGTTATGCCGGAGATGGATGGAATTGAAGCAACAAGAATCATTAAACAGGCCTGCCCACAAATCAAAATAATGATGCTGACAAGCTTTTCGGATCAAGATCACGTCATTCCAGCACTGGAAGCCGGGGCATCCGGATTTCAATTAAAGGACATCCAGCCCGATGAACTTGTAATATCGATCAAAAAAGTCATGAGCGGTGAAAACCAGCTGCATCCGCAGGCAACCTCACAGTTATTAGCCAATCTGTCCAATAAAAATCATGCAAATAAGAATCCAATTGAGTCCTTAACCAATCGGGAGATGGATGTTCTTAAAGAAATCGCCAAAGGTAAAAGCAATAAAGAGATTGCTGCCGCTCTTTTTATTACTGAAAAGACCGTAAAAACCCATGTTTCTAACCTATTGGCTAAGCTTGAGCTTGCTGATCGAACACAAGCTGCCCTTTATGCCGTAAAACATAAATTAACTGATTAATCATCCCGATTAAAATTCACTGGCAAATCAGATTGTAGGCACTACTATCATTTTTACTTCCCCTTATATCAATTGTTATTTTTCTTACATATGTTAAATAGGACAAGACAATTGGTGTATGGCTAAACTTTAGAATTGTTGTACGCAGAGGGAGAACCATGAGGGAAACCAATTGGTCTCTTGGTATTGAGCCTGCAAGAGCATCATGCGGAAAGGATGCCAACCTAAAGATGGGAGTGATGGATAATGGAACATCTTAATCAGAGTAAATGGAAAAAAAACTCAATTATGATTGAAAACAAAGAACTACAAAATCATCTGCCTGAAACCAGTGAATTTTCGAAAAGCGATTTATGGAGCTTTGTCGATAAGTATAGAAAAGTCATTTTAAAGCCATCTAATGGAAGCTGGGGGAAAGATATCTTCAAACTATCCATGTTATCAGACGATATATATGAAATACATTTTAAAGATGAAAAAATGCATTTCGCAAGAAGGGATGAAGCCTTCGCCTATCTAAAAGATAAGATCGCCTCTCGTCCTTATTTAATACAACGCTATATTCCCCTATTAACAATAAACAAATCTCCATTAGATATACGAGTTATTACCCAGAAGACCAACGATTCCAATACATGGATGGTGACAGGCAAGCTGGCTAAAGTGGCAGGGAAAGGATTCATTGTTACCAATTATAAAAGCGGCGGGTCGATCATTCCATTTGACCAAGCTATCCGAGATTCCTGCTCAACTATTTCATCTGCTGAAATGGAATCCTTACATTCCGAAATCAATCGTGTTACCTTAATTGCATCTGACTGTCTAGAAGACTACTACAAAGAACAACGTATTTTCGGATTTGATATAGGTCTAGATGAACAAGGCCATATTTGGATAATTGAAGTGAACCTAAGACCGTCTTTAGCTCTTTTTTATCAATTAGAGAATAAGAGCACATACTGGTCAATTAAAAAAATCCGAAACGATTGGAAAAAACTTAATAGATAATTGATCACACACATAATCAGATAAAACGTCTCCTCATAACCAACAAAAAAGACCCCCAACCAAATGGTTGGGAGCCTTTGAAAACACCAAGATTAACGTTTTGAGAACTGTGGTGCACGACGAGCGCCTTTAAGACCGTATTTTTTACGTTCTTTCATACGAGCGTCACGAGTTAATAATCCTGCAGACTTTAATGATGGACGGTATTCTGGATCAGCTTGAAGCAATGCACGAGCGATTCCGTGACGGATTGCGCCAGCTTGGCCAGTGTAGCCGCCTCCATTTACGTTTACAAGAATATCATAACCGCCAAGAGTTTCAGTTGCTACAAGCGGCTGTTTTACAACCTCACGTAATGCAGCAAATGGAATGTACTCTTCGATGTCACGACCATTAATAATAATTTTACCGTCGCCTGGAACTAAACGAACGCGTGCAACGGAGCTTTTACGACGGCCAGTGCCGATATATTGAACCTGTGCCAAGTTAATAACCTCCCCTAAAAATTATCCACGAAGTTCGTAAACTTCAGGTTGTTGTGCTTGGTGCTTATGTTCGCTACCAGCATATACATGTAATTTCTTAGCCATTTGACGGCCTAGAGTGTTCTTTGGAAGCATGCCTTTGATAGCAAGCTCTAACATTCTTTCTGGATAGTTCGTTCTCATTTCAAGAGCTGTTCTAGTCTTTAAACCACCTGGGTGATTTGAGTGACGGTAGTAGATCTTGTCATGAAGTTTGTTTCCAGTTAATTGAATCTTTGAAGCATTGATAAGGATTACATGATCACCAGTGTCAACATGCGGTGTGTAAGTTGGTTTATGTTTACCACGTAAGATTGATGCAACTTCACTAGCTAGACGGCCAAGAGTTTGTCCTTCAGCATCAATCACGTACCATTTACGTTCGATATTTTGAGCATTCGCCATAAACGTTGTACGCATCATTTTGTTTCCCTCCTAAAAAAGTTCCTTTATTCATTACATTCATTCGTTGATTGCATTTATCATATACACAATAAGTTCCGGGGCTTATCGTGGGTTTAATAACAATACCTTTGCTATAATACACGTTTCAAAGATAAATGTCAATAAAAATGTTACACCAGGTATAGTTGTTATGGATTTTTTTAATAAAAAACTTCCCATAAGTATAATCCTTGTGCCGGTGCTGTTTTTCCTGCAAAAGATCTGTCTTTTTTTTCGAGAATGTCCGGCATTGACTTTGGATTGATGGATCCATTGCCAACCTCCAATAGAGTCCCAGTTAAAATTCTGACCATATTATATAAAAAGCCATTCCCGACAAAGCGAAAAATTAGCAGATCTCCCTCTTCCATTAAAGCAATTTCCTTCAGTTCCCTGATTTTGTCCTCTACATCTGTTTTGGCAGAACAAAAACTTGTAAAGTCATGCTTGCCTATTAAATAGTCAGCTGCTTCTTTAATGGCCTCTATATTTAATGAGTACGGGTACATGAATGAATAATTCCGCTGAAAGGGATCTCTTACAGATGACCTTCTAACAAAATAACGATATTCTTTGCCTGCTGCATTAAAACGGGCATGAAAGTCATTTTCAGCCACATCAGCATTAATCACTGCTATATCCTCTGGCAATAGAGCATTAAGAGCCACTCCCCACCGATCAAGAGGAATGTTTAAATTGGAGTCAAAATGAATGACCTGCCCTTTAGCATGGACGCCGGCATCTGTTCTGCCCGACGCATTCACCTTTACCTCATGGCCTTTATGGAGTTTTTTCAAAGCCTTTTCGATTTCCCCCTGGACGGTCCGCTTATCCGGCTGCACCTGGTAGCCTGCAAACATCGTACCATCGTAAGAAACCTTGCATTTATACCTTGTCATCGCATTCTCCATCATGATCTCATTAAAAATAATAGAACAGTAACCACACCGAGCAAAAGAAGAATAAATGTATCAGTAGGCCCCCATTGAAGCAATCTGTATTTCGTCCTTCCAATACCACCTCTATAGCCCCTTGCTTCCATTGCAACAGCAAGCTCTTCTGCTCTCTTAAAGGAGCTGACAAACAGCGGAATAAGCAGCGGAATGATTGCCTTTACCCGGTCTTTGATTGGACCGCTTGAGAAATCAACACCACGTGCCGTCTGGGCCTTCATGATCTTATCTGTCTCTTGCATAAGCGTCGGTATAAATCTTAGCGAAATGGACATCATTAAAGCAAGCTCATGAACAGGAAACTTCAATTTATTCAATGGGTTCAAAAGACTTTCTAACCCATCGGTTATTTCGATTGGGGTAGTCGTTAATGTTAGGATAGAAGTCATTAATATCAGCAGAAAAAATCGCAAGGAAATAAAGATCCCCTGTCTTAAACCTTCTTCATAAATTGTAAACCAGCCTGCCTGAAATATAATGCTGCCTTCCTTTGTTAAAAACAGATGCATGACTAATGTAAAAAGAACAAGCCATAACACAGGCGTTAACCCTGTAAGAATAAAACGAATAGGCACCTTTGAAAGTGCAACCATAAAAAATGTATAAACAACTAAAATTCCATAAGTAATGCTATTATTAGCAATAAAAACCACACATACAAATAGAAAAATTAAAAGCAGCTTCGAACGCGGGTCCATTTTGTGGATAAGGGATTGAGCAGGTACATAGCGACCAAAAATCATTTTATCCATCATTTCTGCCCACCCCCTAGCAAAAAGTGAGCAATTTCCTCTGTAAGCTCATCCGGTGTCAGACAGGTCTTGGAGAGCTTTGTCTGAAAAGCCTCTTCGATTTTCTTTTGCAGCCTCACAACCTCTGGTACGTCAAGACCTAACTGAAGCAGTTCATCTGGAGAAGAGAAAATTTCTTTAGGCGTTCCTTTTCGAATAACTTTACCTTTATTCATAATGACAATCTGATCAGCATACCGCGAGGCATCCTCCATGCTGTGAGTGACAAGAATGGTAGATAGCTTTCTCTCAAGATGGAGGGCATGGAACATTTCCATAATCTCTTTTCTGCCGCGTGGATCCAGTCCAGCAGTTGGCTCGTCCAATACAATCACGTCGGGCTCCATTGCCAGAACCCCTGCAATTGCAACCCTTCTCATCTGTCCCCCTGAAAGGTCAAATGGGGATTTCTGCAGTATTTCATCAGGAAGCCCGACTTGTTTGATTGCTATTTTAGCTCTTTTTTTGGCCTCTTCTTCAGCCACGCCAAAATTCATAGGTCCAAAGCATATATCCTTTTCAACAGTTTCCTCAAACAATTGATGTTCAGGAAATTGAAAGACAATCCCAACCTTTTGTCTTACTTCTTTCAAATTCTTCTGCTTCTTAGCTGAAGTAATTTCCCGGTCCCCAATAATAACCTTGCCTCCGGTAGGCTTTAAAAGAGCGTTTAAATGCTGAAGAATGGTTGATTTACCAGAACCAGTATGTCCAATAATGGATAAAAATGTACCAGAGGGAATATCAATCGATACATCCTTGATAGCCAATCGCTCAAAAGGAGTATTAGCCTGGTATTTGTATTCTACCTCTTGCAATGAGATGTCCATAGCTCTGCCACCAACTCCTCTTCAGATAAAAAATGACGAGATATCGGTATCCCTTTTTCTCTAAGTACCTTGCCCATTTTCACCGGAAATGGTATATCCAGCCCAAGCTTAATAAGCTCATCGTCCATTTGGAATATTTCCTCAGGCGTACCTTCACGATATACCTGACCCTTATTCATAACAAGAATCCGATCTGCCCTTGCAGCCTCTTCCAGATCATGTGTTATCGAAATAACAGTTAATTGGTTGTCTTCCTTCAGTTCCCTTACAGTGTTTAAGACCTCTTCACGTCCTCTTGGATCGAGCATTGAAGTGGCTTCATCCAATATAATAATGGCCGGTCTAAGGGCAATAATGCCGGCAATAGCGACCCTCTGCTTTTGCCCGCCGGATAGATGGTGCGGCTCTTGATCGAGAAATTGCTCCATTTTAACCCGTGCTAATGAATTCTTAACCCTTTCTACCATTTCAGTTCTTTCAATCCCATTGTTTTCTAAACCAAAAGCCACATCATCCTGTACAGTGGTGCCAACAAATTGATTATCTGGGTTCTGGAATACCATCCCGACCAGTTTTCTTATATCCCAAACAGTATTTTCAGATAGTTTTATGCCATTAATAGAAATTTCCCCTTCAAGAGGAAATTGCAGTCCATTTAGTAATTTGGCAAGCGTTGATTTGCCTGAACCATTATGGCCCACTATCGCAAACCATTCGCCCTCAAATATTTCAAAAGAAACATGCTGAAGAGCATAATCTGCCTGAACATCATATTTAAAAGAAACGTCTTTAAGCTGTACCAGCGGCTTTTCTTTCACAGCCTTTCCTCCTCTCCGCTCTCTCTTCTATACTATTCTAAACTGTTATGCTGAGCAATCAACATAAAACCAAAACACTTTTTCAATATATTTAAAAAACTTAAGATACATGTGCCATAAAGCTTAAAAAACCCGCCTAGTTTGGCGAGCTTCCATAGTATTTTACAGCAGTATATGTTTTTTTAAAAAATTGCTATGAATGACATGAACCAATATAGCCATCTCAAAATATAGAACTGCTTTCTATTTCAGCCCGTTACAGTCTATTAAGCAATAAGCCTGCACCTTTCTGGCACAAACGAGTATCAGAAAGGTGCAAGAGCTAGACGAGTCACAATAGAAGGAATAATGGGTGTGTGTTTAACAAGGTTCCTTAGTTTAAGGAAGTATTGTGCTCATCGTAACGCTCATTTTTTGGCTAATTCTTATAAGCCTGCTTAATACTGGCAGTCTTAACATTTACAGAAAAAGGGCAAAGACCAAGTTTTGCGTCAAACTGTCCTGCCCTTGTCTGTAAAAAGGATTATACTAGTTCAATAATTACCATAGGGGCGCCGTCTCCACGACGAGGTCCTAATTTCATGATACGAGTGTAACCGCCTTGACGCTCTTCGTAACGTGAAGCAATATCACTGAACAGCTTTTGAACTGCATCTTGGTTTGTTTCAGCATTTGCTACCTCATTGCGAACATAAGCAGCTGCTTGACGACGGGCATGAAGATCGCCACGTTTACCAAGAGTAATCATTTTTTCAACAACTGAACGCAATTCTTTTGCACGAGCTTCAGTTGTTTCAATGCGCTCGTTGATGATTAAGTCTGTTGCTAAATCACGTAGCATAGCTTTGCGTTGAGAGCTAGTACGTCCTAACTTTCTGTATCCCATGAAAGTTTCCCTCCTTTGTTGAAGTCATTCGTCCGGTTTTGGCCTGACATGAAAATGCCTAGTTAAGCCTTTGTTAACTAGTCATCTTTGCGTAGGCTTAGACCGAGCTCCTCTAATTTATGTTTTACTTCTTCAAGAGACTTTCTGCCAAGGTTGCGCACTTTCATCATATCTTCTTCAGTCTTATTGGCTAATTCCTGAACAGTATTGATACCAGCACGTTTTAAGCAGTTATAGGAACGAACAGATAAATCAAGTTCCTCAATTGTCATCTCAAGAACTTTTTCTTTTTGATCTTCTTCTTTTTCAACCATGATTTCAGCGTTTTGAGCTTCATCAGTTAAACCGACAAAAATATTTAGATGCTCAGTTAATACTTTTGCTCCAAGTGCAACAGCATCTTGTGGACCAATACTTCCATCAGTCCAAACATCAAAAGTCAGCTTATCAAAGTTAGACAATTGACCTACACGAGTGTTTTCAACTTGGAATGAAACGCGAGAAACCGGTGTATAGATAGAATCAATTGGAATGACACCAATTGGCTGATCTTCTCTTTTGTTTTGCACTGCTGGAGTATAACCGCGGCCGCGCCTTGCAGTTAAACGCATGCGTAAATGACCGTTGGAACCAAGAGTTGCAATATGAAGGTCAGGATTTAAGATTTCAACATCACTATCATGGGTAATATTCGCTGCTTTCACAGCACCCTCACCCTGAATATCAATTTCAAGCGTCTTCTCTTCATCAGAATAGATTTTGAGAGCAAGCTTTTTGATATTTAAAATGATCGATGTAACATCTTCAACGACGCCTTCAATTGTTGAGAACTCATGGAGTACCCCATCAATTTGGATCGCTGTGACTGCCGCACCTGGGAGTGAGGATAAAAGGATACGACGTAAGGAGTTACCCAAAGTTGTACCATACCCACGCTCAAGTGGCTCTACGACGAACTTCCCGTACTTGGCATCATCGCTGATCTCAACCGTTTCGATTTTTGGTTTTTCTATTTCGATCATGAAAATACACCCTCCTTCAAAACGTCGAAATCCCAGTTAAAAATTGTATTAACCGAAATTCCCTCATGTTTACGTTCCCGTTTTGCGCACAATAACTTGTATAACATTCTGTATAAAATCGAAATACTTTTCCATCATATGCCATTATGGACATAAAATACAAATCTTATACAGGAAAATTAAACACGGCGACGTTTTGGCGGACGGCATCCATTATGAGGAACTGGAGTTACATCTTTAATTGCAGTAACTTCAAGTCCAGCTGCTTGAAGAGCACGAATAGCTGCTTCACGGCCAGCGCCAGGTCCTTTAACTGTTACTTCTAGTGTCTTCATACCATGTTCCATGGAAGATTTAGCTGCAGTTTCTGCTGCCATTTGGGCTGCAAATGGTGTTGACTTACGAGATCCTTTAAATCCTAAAGCACCCGCACTTGACCAAGAAAGTGCATTACCATGTACATCAGTGATAGTTACAATTGTGTTATTGAAAGTAGAGCGGATATGCGCTACACCTTGTTCAATATTCTTTTTTACACGACGTTTACGTGTATTAGTTTTACGAGCCATTTAAAATACCTCCTTTACCGATTATTTCTTCTTGTTCGCTACAGTCTTACGAGGACCTTTGCGCGTACGAGCATTGTTCTTAGTATTTTGTCCGCGAACCGGTAAGCCGCGACGATGACGTAAACCGCGATAGCAACCAATTTCCATTAGACGCTTGATGTTTAGAGAAACCTCACGACGAAGGTCACCTTCAACCTTTAATTTATCAATTACTTCACGGATTTTGTTTAGTTCATCTTCTGTAAGATCGCGAACGCGAGTGTCTTCAGAAACACCTGCTTCTGCTAATACCTTTTGTGCGGTATTTTTACCAATACCAAAGATATATGTTAAAGAAATGACTACACGCTTTTCACGTGGAATATCTACACCAGCAATACGTGCCATGTGTGCACCTCCTTGTTATTAACCTTGTTTTTGTTTATGTTTAGGGTTTTCACAGATAACCATAACTTTCCCGCGTCTGCGGATAACTTTACACTTTTCGCAGATTGGTTTAACTGATGGTCTTACTTTCATTATCCTAACCTCCTTAATAGTACGGAGTGCAATGTGTTATTTAAAACGATAGGTAATTCTTCCGCGAGTTAAATCATATGGAGAAAGCTCAACTGTAACTTTATCTCCAGGTAAAATACGAATGAAATGCATGCGGATCTTACCTGAAACGTGAGCTAAAATTGTATGACCATTTTCCAACTCAACTTTAAACATTGCATTCGGCAAAGTATCAACAACAGTACCTTCTATTTCGATTACATCGTCCTTAGCCATCTATCATATCTCCTTTCATTATTCAATTTGAATGCATAAAACCTGCTATTAGCAGAGTAGTCAATATCCATTATTTCACGACGAGCCAACCAACATATGTCGATATATTTGACAACCTTCATATTATAACACAGGTCTTCCAAGAACTAAAACAGTTACAATTTAACTATTATGCCTTTGTGAGTATTTCATAACCTGTATCGGTAATTGCAATTGTATGCTCAAAATGGGCACACATTTTACCGTCAACCGTTACAACTGTCCAATTGTCGGCTAATGTTTTCACATATCGGCTGCCTGCGTTAACCATCGGTTCAACGGCAAGCACCATACCCGGTTTTAATCGAGGCCCTTTATCAGGTGGACCAAAATGAGGAATTTGTGGATCCTCATGAAGATCTTGCCCAACACCATGGCCTACATACTCGCGTACAATGGAAAAACTATATGATTCCGCATACGCTTGAATTGCATGTGAGATATTCGATAGACGCACGCCTGGCTTTGCTTCCTTTAGGCCTTCGTATAGAGATTTCTCTGTTACGTCAAGTAGACTTTGAGTTTGTTTATCTATAGAACCCACAGGATAGGTCCAAGCAGAATCACCATGATAACCGTTATATTTAGCACCGATATCAAGACTTATTATATCGCCCTCTTTTAACACCCGGTTACCCGGTATGCCATGAACAAGCTCATTGTTAACTGATGTACAAATGCTCCCAGGAAATCCATTATATCCTTTAAATGAAGGAATAGCGCCAAGTTTAAGGATAAACTTTTCCGCAATTAGGTCTAAATCTAAAGTAGAAATGCCTGGTGCTATATGTTTTTTCAGCTCCTGATGAGTGAGCGCTACAATTTTGCCGGCTTCACGCATGATGTCAATTTCACGCGGGGTTTTAACAATAATCATTATTATAAACCCTCAAGTAAATGATCCAGGTCAGAAAACACTTTACTAATTTCCTGCTGTCCGTTGATATTGCGCAAATAGCCTTTTGTTTCATAGAAGTCAAGCAATGGCTTTGTTTGCTTAATATTAACGTCCAGACGATTTTGTACAGTTGACTCGTTATCATCTGCGCGCTGATAAAGTTCTCCACCGCAGCGGTCGCATACACCTGCATTAGCGGGAGGATTGAAAACAAGATGGTAGGTTGCACCACAATCCTTACAGATACGGCGACCTGTCAAGCGTTCCATAAGAATATCTTTATCAACGTCGATATTAATAACAAAGTCAATTTTTTTATTTAAACCTGCAAGGATGCTTTCCAAAGCTTCAGCCTGTGCGACTGTGCGCGGAAAACCGTCAAGAAGGAATCCCTTTTCACAATCATCCTTGGATAATCTTTCGCGAACAATCCCGATTGTTACTTCATCAGGAACAAGCTCACCTTTATCCATAAATGATTTAGCTTGCAGTCCAAGTTCTGTTTCGCCCTTAATAGCAGCACGGAACATATCTCCTGTTGAAATATGCGGGATGTTGTATTTTTGGACAATCTTGTCAGCTTGTGTGCCTTTACCAGCACCGGGGAGTCCCATTAATACTAAATTCAAGTGAATTTCCCCCTTAGATCTATTTGGTTTTAGGGAACATCCAGGGGTTCCCTTAAACCAAACCTATTTAATGAACCCTTTATAATGACGTTTAACAAGCTGTGCTTCCAGCTGCTTCATAGTATCAAGTGCAACACCGACAACAATCAGCAAGCTAGTTCCTCCGATTTGAGCCGACTGCGGCAATCCTGCCACATTAATAAAGAACATCGGCAAAATAGAAATCGCTGTAAGGAAAAGAGCACCGACAAATGTTAAACGGTATAAGACGCGTGTTAAATACTCTTGTGTGTTTTTCCCTGGACGAATACCAGGAATATATCCGCCTTGTTTCTGCAAGTTCTCAGACACTTGTTCTGGATTAACTTGTATGAAAGCATAGAAATAAGTAAAGGCAATAATCAATGCAGAATAAATAACCATACCATACGGGGTCGAGTAATCAAATATGCGCTGAATCCATAATGTAACATCATTTTGCTCAAAGAACGAAGCAATCGTTCTTGGAGTAACAATAAATGAGATTGCAAAGATAACAGGAATAACACCAGCTGCATTTACCTTCAAAGGTAAATGAGTAGCCTGACCGCCAACAGGATTTTTCCCTGCAACGACACGCTTAGCATACTGAATAGGAATTTTTCTTAATGCCTGCTGAATGAAGATCGTACCTACTACAATAGCAACCACTGCAAGCAGGATAATAACTATTGTTACAATACGAAGGAATAATTGCTCCCCTGCGTTTTCAAACTGCTGAGCATAAATTTGGTTAACTGTTGAAGGAATACCTGCAACGATACCAGCAAAAATGATGATGGAAATACCATTTCCAACACCCTTTTCAGTTATCTGTTCGCCCAGCCACATAAGAAAAGCAGTACCAGCAGTTAAAACAGTAGCAATAAGAAGATAACTCCCAATCCCTGGATTAGTAATTAATTGCCCACCTGCAAGATTATTAAACCCAAAGGACATACCAAAAGCTTGGATGAAGCCAAGCACGATTGTGAAATAACGGGTAAACTGGGCAAGTTTGCGGCGCCCAACTTCTCCCTGCTTAGACCATTCCGTAAACTTTGGCACCACATCCATTTGCAAGAGCTGAATGATAATGGATGCCGTGATGTACGGCATAATGCCCATTGCAAATATGGAGAAATTAAGGAGAGCCCCGCCGCCAAATGTATTTAGAAGACCAAATACATTTAGTTCATCTTGGGCTTTTAAAAGATCGGCATTCACCCCAGGTACAGGAATAAATGTACCTAAGCGAAAAACGACCAGCATTAAAAGGGTGAATATGATCTTTCTCCTTATATCACCCACGCGCATTAAATTGGAGAATGACTGAAACATTAAATCACCTCAGTTTGACCGCCGGCAGCTTCAATCGCTTCCTTTGCAGCAGAGGAGAATTTATGAGCTTTAACAGTAAGCTTTTTCTCAACTTTGCCTTTAGCAAGAATCTTAATTCCTGCTTTTTCGTTACTGACAACACCAGTTTCGATTAGAAGCTCAGGAGTAACCTCAGTTCCGTCCTCAAAACGATTTAATGCATCAAGGTTCACAATTGCAAACTCTTTACGGTTGATGTTTGTGAAACCGCGTTTAGGTAAACGTCTGAATAAAGGTGTTTGACCACCTTCAAAACCAGGACGTACGCCACCGCCAGAACGAGCATTTTGTCCTTTATGACCTTTACCAGCAGTCTTACCGTTACCAGACCCTGTACCGCGTCCTTTACGTTTGCGATCCTGACGTGCACCTTCTGCAGGCATTAATTCATGAAGTTTCATGTTGGCACCTCCTTATTTGTAGAAAGATATCTTAAATTTCTTTAACCTCGACAAGGTGAGCAACTTTATTAATCATCCCGCGAATTGCTGGATTATCTTGATGCTCTACTGTTTGATTTGTCTTGCGTAATCCAAGAGCTTTAACAGTATCTTTTTGATCTTGTGGACGACCAATCACACTGCGAGTGAGGGTAACTTCTAGTTTATTCGCCATTTGATTTCCCTCCTTATCCTAACAGTTCTTCTACTGATTTTCCACGTAATTTCGCTACGTCCTCAGCACGTTTAAGTTGTTTTAGACCGTCAATTGTTGCACGAACCATGTTGATTGGTGTGTTTGTGCCTAGAGATTTAGAAAGAATATCACCGATTCCGCCTAATTCTAGCACCGCACGAACAGGTCCTCCAGCAATAACACCAGTACCTTCGAATGCAGGCTTAAGCAATACTTCTCCTGCTCCAAAATTACCGATTACTTCGTGTGGAATTGTTGTACCAACTCTTGGAATCTCAACTAGGTTTTTCTTAGCATCCTCAACAGCCTTACGGATTGCTTCAGGTACTTCCTGAGCTTTACCAGTACCAAATCCAACGTGACCGTTCTTGTCACCCACTACTACAAGCGCAGAAAAGCGAAAACGGCGTCCGCCTTTAACAACTTTTGCTACGCGGTTAACTGTAACTACGCGTTCTTCAAGTTCAAGTTTGTTTGGATCAATACGACGCATTTATTGTGTCCCTCCTTTTTCTATTAAAATTCAAGTCCGTTTTCACGTGCAGCATCAGCTAATGCCTTTACACGGCCATGGTATAAATATCCTCCACGGTCAAATACAACAGATTTGATGCCTTTCTCTTCTGCACGTTTTGCTACTAATTCTCCGACCTTAACAGCAGCATCGATGTTGCCAGTAGACTCAATACCAGCCTCTTTATCTAGAGTAGAAGCACTAGCTATAGTTACTCCATTAACATCGTCAATAATTTGAGCATAAATATGTTTGTTTGAGCGGAACACATTTAAACGAGGACGAGATTCAGTTCCAGTAAGCTTCGCACGAACACGCGCATGTCTTTTCTTGCGAACTGCATTTTTATCAGCCTTCGTAATCATTTAAGTCACTCCTTTCGTTTACCTATGCGGCATTACTTACCAGTTTTACCTTCTTTACGACGCACATATTCGCCTTCATAGCGGATACCTTTGCCTTTATAAGGCTCTGGAGGACGAACATCACGAATGTTAGCAGCAAGAGCTCCAACACGTTCTTTGCTGATACCTTTAACAGAAACCTTTGTATTAGATGGTACTTCAATCTCAACGCCATCTTCTGGTTCAATTTCAACCGGGTGTGAGTAACCAACGTTTAATACAAGCTTTTTGCCTTGTTTTTGAGCACGGTAACCGACCCCGATAAGCTCAAGATTCTTTTCAAATCCTTTAGATACACCCTCAACCATATTTGAAAGAAGCGCACGTGTTGTACCATGGTTTGTACGGTGCTCTTTTGATTCAGATGGGCGAGTAACAGTTAGAACATTCTCTTCCACTTGAATTTTCATATCTGGATGAAATGAACGGGTAAGTTCACCTTTAGGACCCTTTACAGTAACGGTGTTATTCTCAGCGATTGTGATTGTAACACCAGATGGAATTTCAATTGGTTTTTTACCTATACGAGACATTTATTGCACCTCCATTTCTTAAGAAACTGTATTACCAAACGTAAGCTAATACTTCTCCGCCTACTTGTTTAGCGCGAGCTTCTTTGTCAGTAAGAACTCCTTGAGAAGTAGAAACTAACGCGATTCCAAGACCGTTTAATACACGAGGTACTTCGTTAGCTTTTGCATAAACACGAAGTCCAGGTTTGCTGATGCGCTTTAGGCCAGTAATAACGCGCTCGTTATTTGAACCATATTTCAAGAAAATGCGGATGATTCCCTGCTTGTTGTCTTCGATATATTCAACGTCGCGTACAAAACCTTCACGCTTTAGGATCTCTGCAACTTCTTTTTTGATATTAGAAGCAGGAACTTCTAATTTTTCGTGACGTACCATATTCGCATTACGGATGCGAGTTAGCAAATCTGCAATTGGATCTGTCATGACCATTGTTTTTACCTCCTTCCCATAATTGGGGTTTACCAGCTGGCTTTTTTCACACCAGGAATTTGACCTTTATATGCTAATTCACGGAAACAAATACGGCAAAGCTTAAATTTACGGTATACAGAATGTGGACGTCCGCAGCGTTCGCAGCGTGTGTATTCTTGTACTTTGAATTTAGGCGTGCGTTTTTGTTTCGCAATCATTGACTTCTTAGCCACGTTTTCGCCTCCCTTATTTAGCGATTACTTTTGGAACGGCATTCCAAATTGAGTTAAAAGTTCACGAGCTTCTTCATCAGTGTTAGCTGTAGTTACAATAACGATATCCATACCACGAACTTTGCTTACTTTATCGTAATCAATTTCAGGGAAGATTAGCTGTTCTTTAACACCAAGTGTGTAGTTTCCGCGTCCGTCAAATGACTTTTTAGAGATACCGCGGAAGTCACGTACACGTGGAAGAGATACAGATACTAACTTATCGAAGAATTCATACATATGCTCACCGCGAAGGGTTACTTTACAGCCGATAGGCATGCCCTCACGAAGACGGAATCCAGCGATAGAGTTTTTAGCACGAGTAACAACTGGCTTTTGACCTGCAATTTGTGTTAACTCTTCTACTGCATTATCTAGTGCTTTTGAATTTTGAACAGCATCACCGACACCCATGTTGATAACGATTTTATCAATAGCAGGTACTTGCATGATGGATTTATAGCTGAACTTGCTCATTAATGATGGTACGATTTCTTTTGAATATTTTTCTTTTAGGCGGTTCATTTATTGTACCTCCCTTCTTCTATTAACTATTTATCAAGGATTTCTCCGGATTTTTTTGCTGTACGTACTTTTTTGCCATCAACCGTTTTGTATCCTACACGAGTTGGATTACCAGACTTCGGATCGACAGGCATAACATTTGATACATGAATAGGTGCCTCTTGGCTGATAATTCCGCCCTGCGGATTTACCTGAGAAGGCTTAGAGTGTTTCTTAACAACGTTTACTCCTTCAACCAAAACGCGGCTTTGTTTAGGATAAGCTGCAAGAATTACACCTGTTTTGCCTTTATCTTTACCAGAGATGACCATAACTTTGTCACCTTTTTTCACATGCATCCGTAAGCACCTCCTTAAAGGCATTTAATTTGAATTATAGAACTTCTGGAGCTAAAGAAACAATCTTCATAAAGTTGTTGTCGCGCAATTCGCGAGCAACTGGTCCGAAAATACGTGTACCGCGAGGGCCCTTATCATCACGAATAATTACACAAGCATTTTCGTCAAAGCGAATGTATGTGCCATCATTGCGGCGTACACCTCTTTTTGTACGAACAACAACCGCTTTTACAACGTCGCCTTTTTTAACAACGCCTCCTGGTGTTGCTTGTTTCACCGTACAAACGATAATATCACCGATGTTAGCTGTTTTGCGGCCAGAGCCACCAAGGACTTTAATAGTAAGTACTTCACGAGCACCAGAGTTGTCTGCTACTTTCAAACGTGATTCTTGTTGAATCATGTGTGTAACCTCCCTTCGGAACGAAACTTTTTCCGAACAATTAGATTATAACTGCTTTTTCAACCACTTCAACTAGACGGAAGCGCTTTGTCGCAGAAAGCGGACGAGTTTCCATAATACGAACAATGTCGCCAGCTTTAGCTGTGTTTTGCTCATCATGAGCTTTGAACTTTTTAGAGTACTTAACGCGTTTACCATAAAGTGAGTGCTTTTTATATGTTTCGACTAAGACAGTAATTGTCTTATCCATCTTGTCAGAAACAACACGGCCTGTGTAAACCTTGCGTTGGTTTCGTTCACTCATTATGTGAACCTCCTCTCATCACTTAGTAAAACCAATTTCCCTTTGACGAATAACAGTTTTCATACGTGCAATGGACTTGCGCACTTCACGGATGCGAGCTGTATTTTCAAGTTGTCCGGTTGCCAACTGAAAGCGAAGATTGAATAATTCTTCTTTTAATGACTTGACTTTTTGTTCAATTTCGGCAGTGGTAAGGTCACGAATATCATTAGCTTTCATTTGATTCACCACCAATTTCTTCACGTTTTACAAACTTACATTTAACAGGAAGTTTGTGTGATGCAAGACGAAGAGCTTCACGAGCGATTTCTTCAGAAACACCTGCGATTTCAAACATTATTTTTCCAGGCTTAACAACTGCTACCCATCCTTCAGGAGCACCCTTACCGGAACCCATCCGAACTTCTAGAGGCTTTGCAGTATATGGCTTATGAGGGAAAATTTTAATCCAAACTTTACCGCCACGTTTCATATAACGAGTCATTGCAATACGGGCAGCTTCGATCTGACGGTTTGTGATCCAAGAAGCTTCAGTAGCTTGAAGACCATATTCACCGAAAGTTACTTCAGTGCCGCCTTTTGCTTGGCCACGCATTTTTCCACGGTGTACACGGCGGTATTTTACGCGTTTAGGCAGTAACATAATTATTTGCCTCCTTCCTCAGTTTTCTTCTTAGCAGGAAGGACCTCTCCACGATAAATCCATACTTTTACACCAAGCTTACCATAAGTAGTATCAGCTTCAGCTGTAGCGTAATCGATATCAGCACGAAGAGTATGAAGTGGAACTGTTCCTTCGCTGTATGATTCAGAACGAGCAATATCAGCTCCGCCTAGACGGCCAGATACCATTGTTTTGATACCTTTAGCACCAGCGCGCATTGCACGTTGAATAGCTTGTTTTTGAGCGCGGCGGAATGAGACACGGTTTTCTAATTGACGTGCAATATTTTCCGCAACTAGTTTCGCATCAATGTCAGCCTTTTTGATTTCTAAAATATTAATATGAACACGTTTGCCTGTTAAAGCGTTAAGAGCTTTACGCAGCGCTTCAACTTCTGATCCGCCCTTACCGATAACCATGCCAGGTTTAGCAGTATGGATAGTGATATTCAAACGGTTAGCCGCACGTTCGATTTCAACTTTAGATACAGAAGAATCGTTTAGGCGCTTTGTAATGTACTCACGTACCTTAAGGTCTTCATGTAGAAGATTAGCAAAGTCTTTGTCCGCGTACCACTTAGATTCCCAATCACGAATGACGCCGATACGCAAACCGACTGGATTTACTTTTTGACCCACAGATTATCCCTCCTTCTTTTCTGATAAAACGATAGTGATATGACTTGTGCGTTTATTGATTTGGCTTGCACGTCCCATTGCACGAGGACGGAAACGCTTCAATGTAGGTCCTTCATCAACAAAAGCCTGAGAAACAACTAGATTATTAACGTCCATTTCATAGTTGTGTTCAGCGTTTGCTAATGCAGATTTTAAAACTTTCTCAACGACCGGTGAAGCAGCTTTTGGAGTTAAATTTAAAATAGCTACTGCTTCGCCTACTTGCTTACCTCGAATTAAATCTACAACTAAGCGAACTTTACGAGGAGCAATACGAACTGTTCTTGCAACAGCTTTAGCTTGCATTAGGATGCCCTCCTCTCATTAACGTCTTGTTTTCTTATCATCAGCGGCATGGCCTTTATATGAACGAGTTGGCGCGAATTCACCAAGCTTATGACCAACCATATCTTCTGTGACATATACAGGAACATGTTTACGGCCATCATAAACAGCGATTGTGTGTCCGATGAATTGCGGGAAGATCGTAGAACGGCGAGACCAAGTCTTAACTACAGTTTTACCGCTTGTTTCATTTAACTTTTCGATCTTTATCATTAAGTGTTCATCAACAAAAGGTCCTTTTTTCAAGCTGCGACCCATATTTGAACCTCCCTTCGTGATTGATCTACGGTTCTGCTTATGAACCGTAGGACAATCCCGTTATTTTTTACGGCGACGTACAATAAATTTATCCGATTTGTTGGATTTCTTACGTGTTTTGTAACCAAGTGTAGGTTTGCCCCAAGGAGTCATTGGAGACTTACGTCCGATTGGTGAACGTCCTTCACCACCACCATGCGGGTGATCGTTAGGGTTCATTACAGATCCACGGACAGTTGGGCGCTTGCCTAACCAGCGTGAACGGCCGGCTTTTCCGATGTGGATAAGCTCATGCTGTTCATTTCCAACTTGACCAACAGTTGCACGGCACTCAGCTAAGATCATGCGTACTTCGCCGGAATTCAAGCGAACAAGTACGTATTTGCCTTCTTTACCAAGAACTTGAGCAGAAGTTCCTGCAGAACGAACTAATTGTCCGCCTTTGCCAGGTTTTAACTCAATGTTGTGAATAACAGTACCAACAGGGATATTTGAAAGTGGAAGTGCGTTTCCTACTTTGATATCGGCCTCTGGACCAGACATGATTTCCATGCCTACTACTAGGTTTTTAGGAGCAATGATATAACGCTTTTCTCCATCAACGTAGTTGATTAGGGCAATTCTTGAAGAACGGTTTGGGTCATACTCGATTGTAGCAACGCGTCCTGGAATGCCATCTTTGTTACGTTTAAAGTCAATAATACGATATTGGCGTTTATGACCGCCGGCTTGATGACGAACGGTAATTTTACCTTGGTTGTTGCGGCCAGCTTTTTTATTTAAAGGGGCTAACAGTGACTTTTCTGGTTTGTTCGTTGTGATTTCTTCGAACGTAGACACTGACATACCGCGACGACCATTAGAGGTAGGTTTATACTTTTTAATCGCCATTTCGTTTCCCTCCTCTTCTGATTAAGATATTATACTTCAAAGAATTCAATTTCTTTGCTATCGGCTGTTAATTTTACAATAGCTTTACGGCGTTTGTTAGTATAACCGCCGAATTTACCCATACGCTTGAATTTACCTTTGTAATTCATGATATTAACTTTTTCAACTTTAACACCGAAGATTTCTTCTACAGCGTCTTTTACTTCAGTTTTGTTAGCTTTAATATCCACATCAAAGGTATATTTCTTTTCAGCCATTAGATCTGAAGAACGTTCTGTAATTACGGGGCGCTTAATGACATCGCGTGCATCCATTATGCAAGCACCTCCTCTACTTTTTCGACAGCTGCTTTAGTCATGATTAACTTATCATGGTTTAAAACATCAAGAACGTTGATGCCAGAAGCAGTAACAACTGTAACACCTGGGATGTTGCGTGCAGATAATGCTACGTTTTCATCAAGATCAGCTGTAACGATTAATGCTTTTTTATCAACGGATAGACCAGTTAATACTCCCTTGAAATCCTTAGTTTTTGGCGCTTCAAAAGCTAGGTTTTCAAGAACTAAGATATTTTCCTCTAACACCTTAGCAGATAGAGCAGATTTGATCGCTAAACGACGTACCTTTTTAGGTAATTTATAGCTGTAGCTGCGTGGTACAGGACCAAACACAGTACCGCCTCCGCGCCATTGTGGTGAACGGATTGAGCCTTGGCGTGCACGGCCTGTTCCTTTTTGACGCCATGGTTTGCGGCCACCGCCTGCTACTTCAGAGCGAATTTTAGTTTTATGAGTTCCTTGACGTAAAGAAGCTCTTTGCATAACAACCGCTTCGAATAAAACATGGTTGTTAGGCGCAATTCCAAATACTGAATCATTAAGTTCGATATCTCCAACTTTAGATCCGCTTTGGTTAAATAATGCTACTTTAGGCATTCTTTTTTCCTCCTTTCCGGTTTATTACTTTGCTTTAACCGCACTTTTAATTTTTATCAATGATTTTTTCGCACCAGGTACGTTACCTTTAATTAAAAGAAGATTGCGCTCTGCATCAACTTTTACGATTTCAAGGTTTTGAACAGTAACTTGCTCTCCGCCCATGCGACCAGGTAGTAATTTACCTTTGAATACACGGTTTGGAGCAACAGGTCCCATTGAACCAGGACGACGATGGTAACGAGAACCGTGTGCCATAGGTCCACGTGATTGTCCGTGGCGTTTAATAGCACCCTGGAATCCTTTTCCTTTAGAGATACCTGTTACATCAACAGTTTCTCCCGCTGCGAAAATATCAACTTTGACTTCTTGACCAACTTCATATTCTCCTAAGTTAACATCGCGCAATTCACGAACGAAGCGCTTAGGAGCAGTATTTGCTTTAGCAACATGGCCTTTCTCAGGCTTGTTAGATAACTTCTCACGCTTGTCATCGAATCCGATCTGAATAGCTTCGTAGCCGTCAGTCTCAGCAGACTTAACTTGAAGAACAACGTTTGGAGCAGCCTCAACAACTGTTACTGGGATAAGGTCGCCGTTTTCAGCAAAAACTTGAGTCATACCAATCTTTCTTCCTAAGATTCCTTTGGTCATTTCAGTCACACCTCCTAGAATGTTAAAATGATTTATTTATTATAGTTTGATTTCAATATCTACACCAGATGGAAGATCCAAACGCATTAATGAATCTACAGTTTGTGGTGTTGGGTTAACAATGTCGATTAGACGTTTATGCGTACGCATTTCGAACTGCTCACGAGAATCTTTATACTTATGAACCGCACGAAGAATTGTATAAACAGATTTTTCAGTTGGTAATGGGATCGGCCCAGAAACAGCTGCACCAGATCTCTTTGCAGTTTCAACGATCTTTTCTGCAGATTGATCAAGAATTCTGTGATCATACGCTTTTAAACGAATACGAATTTTTTGTTTTGCCATTATTTTCCCTCCTTTTCGCCTATTTTAA
>Ga0180215_1001055_pt1 | contig 31418 bp, 31 predicted proteins | sample eDN3rd37CBELigBY_FD_128871 | JGI IMG/M metagenome (GOLD analysis project Ga0180215, IMG submission 128871) | Enriched backyard soil microbial communities from Emeryville, California, USA - eDNA 3rd pass 37_C BE-Lig BY (version 2) (version 2) | ecosystem: Environmental > Terrestrial > Soil >...
ATGGAGGAGGAGTTCGAGGTCGAGATCCCCGACGAGGAGGCCGAGAACATCAAGACCGTCGGCGACGCGATCAACTTCATCAGCACACACAAGAAGTAAGACAGCGCGATCGCGCTGCCAGAAGCACAGGCGGAGGCCCGCGCGGCTTCCGCGCGTGACGAGGCAAGGGCTCGAGGCTGGATGAGACGGCTCAGGCCCGCGGTTTCTTGCCCATGGCATGGGGCGATGGCCGCAGCGAGTCCTTGCCCCTGCCGCAACAAGGGAAGGCAAGAATGAAGCGCCGCGTCGTCGTAACGGGAATGGGCATGATCTCGGCGGTCGGGATCGGAGTCGAGGAGAGCTGGAAGGCGCTCCTCGCCGGCCAGAGCGGGATCGGGAGGATCACCCTCTTCGACCCCACCGACTACGTCACCCAGATCGCGGGCGAGGTGAAGGGCTTCGTCCCCGAGAACTTCGTCGACAAGAAGGATGCCCGCCGGATGGACCGCTTCGTCCAGCTCGGCATGGCTGCCTGCGACATGGCGATGCGCCAGGCCGGCTTCGACAAGCCGGTCGAGGGGCCGATGGCCGATCGCTTCGCGACCATCCTCGGCTCGGGGATCGGTGGCCTCGCTTCTCTCGAAGGGGAACATCGCACCCTCCTCGAGCGAGGTCCCAAGCGCCTGTCTCCCTTTTTCATCCCGATGATGATCGTGAACCTCTTCCCGGGCCAGGCCTCGATCCGCTGGGGGGCGAAGGGACCGTCCTGGTCTCCGGTGAGCGCCTGCGCCACCGGCGGCCACGCGATCGGCGAGGCGCTGAAGACCATCCAGCGCGGCGACGCCGACATCGCCCTCTGCGGCGGCGCGGAGGCGGCGATCACCCCGCTCGGGATCGGCGGCTTCAACGCCATGCGGGCGATGTCGACCCGCAACGACGATCCCCAGCGGGCGTCCCGTCCCTTCGACAAGGATCGGGACGGCTTCGTCCAGGGCGAGGGCGCCGGCGTCTTCGTCATCGAAGAGCTGGAGCACGCCAAGAAGCGCGGGGCCCACATCATCTGCGAGCTGATCGGCTACGGCACCACCGCCGACGCCTCGCACATCACGGCCCCGGCGCCGGACGGGGCGCCCAAGTGCATGCAGGTCTGCCTGGACGACGCGGGGCTGAACCCGACCGACGTCGGCTACATCAACGCCCACGGCACCTCCACCGAGCTGAACGACGCCAACGAGACCGCGGGGATCAAGCGTGTCTTCGGTGAGCACGCCTACAAGCTGGCGGTGTCTTCGACCAAGTCGATGACGGGGCACACCCTGGGCGCTGCAGGGGGGATCGAGGCGGTGATCTCGGCGCTGGTCCTTTCGCGGGGCGTGATCCCGCCCACGACGAACTACGAGACCCCCGACCCCGACTGCGATCTGGACTACGTGCCGAACCAGGCGCGGGAGCAGCGGGTGGACGTGGCGCTCTCCAACTCCTTCGGCTTCGGCGGCACCAACGTGGTCCTCGCCATGCGCCGCTGGAAGGAATAGCCATGAGCGCGAAGAAGGTGGCGGTCGGCTGCGACCACGCAGGGGTGGAGCTCAAGGATCAGGTGAGCAAGCTCCTGGCGGCGCGCGGCTTCGAGGTGGAGGACGTCGGCACCTTCGGGAACGACTCGGTGGATTACCCGGACTTCGCCTCGCAGGTCTCCCGGAAGGTGGGCTCCGGCGAGGCACGCTTCGGGGTGCTGGTCTGCGGCACCGGCCTGGGGATGTCGATCGTCGCGAACAAGTATCGAGGGGTGCGGGCAGCGGTCTGCACCTCCGAGTTCGAGGCGCGGGCGACCCGGGCGCACAACGACGCGAACGTCCTCTGCCTGGGGGAGCGGGTGGTGGGGCTGGGCCTCGGCGAGGCCATCGCCGCCGCCTTCTTCGACACCGACTTCGAGGGCGGCCGCCACGAGCGCCGGGTGCAGAAGATCCGGGACGCGGAGGCGGAGAACGAGCGCTGATCGCGCGGCGGTGGCGAGGTGAGCCCGCGATCCCGGATCGTCCGGTTCCACCTTGGCGATGTCAGGCGCAGATCCCCACCCTGGAGGAGACGAAAGGGCGGGGCGACGCCGAAGCGAGAGTCCCCGGCGCACCCCCGGCAGGGGCGCTCTCCTGCAACTTCCCATTGACCCCCGCAGGATGTTCCAAGCGGGAGAGGAGTTCGATTCCATGACGAAGCCCCACGACCGCAGCCTGCAGGAAGTCGACCAGGCGATCTTCGATCTGATCGACCAGGAGGCCATCCGCCAGGCGGAAGGGCTGGAGCTGATCGCCAGCGAGAACTTCGTCTCCCGCGCGGTCCTCGAGGCGGTGGGGAGCGTGCTCACCAACAAGTACGCCGAGGGCTACCCCGGGCGCCGGTACTACGGTGGCTGCGAGGTGGTGGACGACGTGGAGCAGCTCGCCATCGATCGGGTGAAGAAGCTCTTCGGCGCGGAGCACGCCAACGTGCAGCCGCACTCGGGCTCTGGCGCGAACATGGCCGCCTACTTCGCGGTGGCGAAGCCCGGCGACAAGATCCTCGCCCTCGACCTGAACTCCGGCGGTCACCTCACCCACGGCGCCAAGCCCAACTTCTCGGGCAAGCTCTTCGAGGTGATCCCCTACGGCCTCGGCCCCGACGAGACGATCGACTACGACCAGGTGGACCGCCTGGCGGCGGAGCACCGCCCCAAGGTGGTGGTGGTCGGCGGCTCGGCCTACCCGCGGACCCTGGACTTCGGGCGGTTCCGCAAGGCCGCCGACGCCTGCGGCGCGGTGATGCTCGTCGACATCGCCCACATCGCGGGCCTGGTCGCTGCGGGGCTCCATCCTTCGCCGGTCCCGGTGGCGGAGCTGGTCACCTCCACCACCCACAAGACCCTCCGCGGCCCCCGCGGCGGCCTGATCCTCTGCAAGGAGCCCTACGCCCGCTCGGTGAACTCCCAGATCTTTCCGGGGATCCAGGGAGGCCCCCTCGAGCACGTGATCGCAGGCAAGGCGGTGGCCTTCCTGGAGGCGCTGCAGCCCGACTTCAAGGCCTACCAGCAGGGGATCCTCGACAACGCCCAGGCGCTGGCGAAGGGGTTGGTCGACGCGGGGCTGCGCCTGGTCTCCGGCGGCACCGACACCCACCTGATGCTGGTGGACCTGCGGCCCAAGAAGACCACGGGCAACGTGGCGGAGGAGGCCCTGGGCAAGGCCGGGATCACCGTGAACAAGAACATGATCCCCAACGACCCCGAGAAGCCGATGGTCACCAGCGGGATCCGCATCGGCACCCCCGCCGTCACCACCCGCGGCATGGGCGTCGCGGAGATGGGCGAGATCGCCGGCCTGATCGGAGAGGTCCTCGACGCCCCCGACGACGAGGCCCGCCTGACCCGGATCCGCGGGAAGGTGCTGGATCTCGCCAGGCGATTCCCGCTCTACGGGCTGCCGTAGCCCCAGCGTGGCGCTGCAGGTGCCACGGGAATACAGTAGCCGGCGGCGCCAACTGGCCCGAGAGGCATCCGGATGAAGTGTCCATATTGCGGCGAGCTCGAAGACAAGGTCATCGACAGCCGCCAGTCGCAGGAGGGGAGCACGATCCGCCGCAGGCGGGAGTGCGTCCAATGCGAGCGCCGCTTCACCACCTACGAGCGGGTGGAGGACGTGCTGCCCCTCGTGATCAAGAAGGACGGGACCCGCGAGCCCTTCGATCGGCAGAAGATCCTGCGGGGGCTCCAGCGGGCCAGCGTGAAACGGCCGATCGCCGCCGAGTCTCTCGAGCTCCTGGTCCAGGACGTGGAGCGGACCCTGCAGGAGTCGGGGGAGAAGGAGATCCCCTCCACATCGATCGGGGAGGCGATCCTCGAGCGGCTCAAGCCCTTGGACGACGTGGCCTACGTGCGCTTCGCGTCGGTCTACCGAGAGTTCCGGGACGTGAGCGAGTTCCTGCAGGAGCTCCCGCGGCTCCTCGAGGACCGCGATCCGAAGAAGGAGGGAGGGTGATGGGCCTCCCCTTTCTCGCGAGGCCGGAGGCCGGACAGGCACGGGGGAGCCCCGGGGCCATGGCGCGCCCGCCCCTCGCCGCTGCCGAGGCGATCCTTCCTCTGGCCCTGCGAGACTGACGCGGCGATGCAGCTCGTTCACGAAGAGTTCATGTCTGCAGCGCTGGCGGAGGCCCGCAGGGCGCTGGGCCGCACCAGCCCGAACCCGCAGGTCGGCGCCGTGGTGGTCCGCGACGGGCAGGTGATCGCCAGCGGCTACCACAAGGCAGCGGGGCAGGCCCACGGGGAGACGGAGGCCCTCCACCAGGCGGGAGATCGGGCGCGAGGCGCGGACCTCTACATCACCCTCGAGCCCTGCAACCACCACGGCAAGACCCCGCCCTGCACCGAAGCGATCCTGCGCGCGGGCATCGCCAGGGTCTTCGTCGGCTCGGTGGATCCCAACCCCGTGGTCTCGGGCCGGGGCATCGCCAGGCTGCGCGAGGCGGGGATCCCGGTGGAGGTCGGCGTCCTCGGCGCCGAGACCGATCGGCTGATCGAAGGCTGGAGCCACTTCATCCGCAGCCGCAGGCCCTGGGTGATCGCCAAGGTCGCCTCCACCCTCGACGGCCGCATCGCCACCCGAAGCGGCGACTCCCGCTGGATCACCAGCGAGTCCACCCGCGCCAGGGTGCACCGGCTCCGCGACGAGGTCGACGCGATCCTCGTCGGGCGCGGCACCGTCGAGGCCGACGATCCGCAGCTCACGACCCGGCTCCCCGACGGCTCCGGGCGCGATCCCCTCCGGGTGATCCTCGACAGCAGCCTCCGGGTCTCGACGGACGCCCGCATCTTCCGCGTCTCGTCCGCGGCCAAGACCCTGATCGCCTGCGTCGGACCGGCCGATCCCATGCGCGCCGCGCCCCTGCGGGAGGTCGGCGCCGAGATCCTGGAATGTGAAGGCAGGGACGGCAGGGTCGACCCTGCCTCGCTCCTGGAGAAGCTCGGTGCCATGAACGTGGTGCAGCTCCTGGTGGAGGGCGGCGCCCAGACCCTCGGCGCCTTCCTGGAGGCGCGGCTCGTCGATCGCCTCCTCCTCCACTACGGCCCCCTCGTCTTCGGAGAGGGCCCCACCTGGACCCGGGCCCCAGCCGCCGAGAAGGTGGTCGACGCGCTTCGCCTTCGCCTGGCGAGCGCGGAGCTCGTGGACGGGGATCTCCTCGTGGACGCCCGCCTGGGTTGAGGACGGGTGCGGCGCAGCCGCAGCGGGATCGGCTATAAGACTGGGTCCACCGCCAGCGAAAGGGCTACCGATGAGCGTGCATGAACTCGAGCTTCACGACGGCAGGAAGATCCCCCGCCTGGGATTCGGGACCTGGAAGATCCCGAACGAAGAGGCGGCGGCGGTGGTGCGCACGGCGATCGAGGTGGGCTATCGCTCGATCGATACGGCGGAGATGTATGGGAACGAGGAGGGGGGGGGGGAGGGGATCCGCGCCAGCGGCTTGGATCGGGACGAGATCTTCGTCACGACGAAGCTCATGAATGATCGCCAGGGCTTCGACGAGGCCCTGCGGGCCTTCGACGAGAGCCTGGAGCGGCTCGGACTCGAGGAGGTGGACCTCTACCTGATCCACTGGCCGCGGCCGAAGACGAACCTCTACGTGGAGACGTGGAAGGCCTTCGTGCGCCTGCACCAGGAGGGCAGGGCCCGATCGATCGGTGTCTCCAATTTTCACGAGTCACACCTGGAGCGGATCATCGGGGAGACAGGGGTCGTCCCGGTGATCGATCAGGTGGAGCTGCATCCCTTCCTGCAGCAGCGTCAGCTGCGCGCGTACCTGGACGAGAAGGGGATCGCCACCGAATCCTGGAGCCCCCTGGCCAGGGCCCGCCACCTGGACGATCCCGTCCTGCAGGAGCTCGCGAAGAAGCACGGCAAGACCCCGGCGCAGGTGGTGATCCGCTGGCATCTGGACTCGGGGCTCGTCGTGATCCCCAAGTCGATTCACCCGGATCGGATCCGCGAGAACTTCGATGTCTTCGATTTCAAGCTGGACGCCGAAGACATGGCCCGGATCGGCACCCTGGACCAAGGGCTTCGGACCGGGGCCGATCCGGACCAGTGGGGCTGACGGCTGTTGCGCCTGAGGCCTGGCGAGCCGCTTCAGTCGCCGGAGAGTTCCCGAGGACTTCACGAACTCTCGCGCAGGAGCGCGAGCGGAAGGAATCGCCCCCCGCTCTGCGGGGCGATTCCTTCAAAGGCTCAACGCGTTCAGGCGTTCCCCGATGCGCCGTTCCCGGAGAGGCTGAGCTTGCGGGGCTTGCTCGTGGCCTTCTTGGGGACGGAGATGGTGAGGACGCCGTTCTCCATCTTCGCGTCGGCGCCGTCGACGTCCACCCCCTCCGGCAGGGAGAAGGAGCGGCTGAAGCTGCCGTAGCCCCGCTCGTAGGCGTAGAAGGTCTCGGACTCCTCGCGCTTCTCCTCCTCGCGGCTGCCGCTGATCGCCAGGCGATCGGCGGTGAGCGAGATGTCGAGGTCCTTCTCCTCGATGCCCGGGAGGTCCGCCTTGAAGACGTAGGCGTCCTTGGTCTCCTTGACGTCGAAGGTCGGCGCGAAGGTCGAGGTGGTGGGGGTGGCGGTGCTCATCTCGGCGAAGGGATCCCATCCCCAGAGATCGCGCATCAGGCTGAAGGGCTCGAGTCCCTGCTGGGAGCGGGAGCGGACATAGGGGTTGGAGCGACGGATCAGAGAGCTCATTTTCATTCCTTTCTTCGGGTGGTGGATGCAGTTCTCCCGTTTCGGATTCCCGACGCAGGGAATCCGATATCGAGACATGTCTTGCCTTTGGGCTGGCGGGCGCTCCCACGCACCCGCTCAGAAGTTCCGGTCGGTCTCCTCCTTACGAACGAGGGTTCCGTGCTGACACTTCTGAGTTAACCACGGTGGGGAAGCTGTCAAACGCTGCGGAGCGGCGAGGGCGTCAGCCGCGGGCTGCGGTGAAGGCCGCGATCACCTCGGGGGGCGCCTGGACCAGCTCGATCAGCACCCCTTCGCCGGCGAGGGGGAACTCGTCGTTGGCCTTGGGATGGATGAAGCAGACGTCGTGGCCCGCCGCTCCCTTGCGGATTCCACCAGGGGTGAAGCGCATCCCCTGGGATGTGAGCCAGGAGACGGCCGCCTGCAGGTCGTCGACCCAGAGGCCGATGTGGTTCAGGGCGGGCTCGTCGACCCGGGGCTTGCGCGCCGGGTCGAGGGGCTGCATCAGATCGATCTCCACCTCGAAGGGAGCCGGGCCCACAGCGGCGATGTCCTCGCTGACGTTCTCCCGTTCGCTCTCGAAGCTGCCCCTGGCCTCGAGGCCCAGCACGTCGATCCACAGCCGGCGAAGCGCGGCCTTGTCCTTCCCACCCACTGCGATCTGCTGGACGCCCAGCACCTGAAACGGTCGGCTCATGGCCGGCGACATTTCCACGCGGCCCCGGGAATGACAAGGGATTCGCTGGGGGAAGGGGGGATTCACGACCCTTCCGCACCTGGAACATCCATGGGAGCGCAGCAGAAGGCAGGAGAGTGGGATTTGGGGTAGGGTGCCGCCGGCCCGGCGCCACTCCAGGCCGGGGCCCGGACGTACAGAGGAAGCGGGTGCGAGGATGTTCACGGGATTGATCTACGAGGTGGGCTCGATCGAGCGGATGGAGCCCCAGGCCGGCGGCGCCGGAAAGACGCTGACGATCCGGGCGCCGAAGATGGTCGGCGACGGGCTGGTCCACGGAGAGTCGATCTCGGTGGATGGCTGCTGCCTCACGGTGGTGGGGCAGGGCGCCGGCACGTTTCGGGTGGAGGCCTCGCCCGAGACCCTCGCGCGAACGGCCCTCGGCGATTACAAGAGCGGCTCGAAGGTGAACCTGGAGCGGGCGCTGGCCCTGGGAGACCGCCTGGGCGGGCATATGGTGCTGGGCCACGTGGACGGGATCGGGAAGATCGTCTCCAAGAAGGAGACGGGTGCCTTCCTCGAGCTCTGGATCGAGGCGCCGGCGTCGATCGAGCCCTGGTTGATCGAGAAGGGATCGGTGGCGGTGGACGGGATCTCGCTGACGGTGAACGCGCTGGAGGACGCCCGGTTCTCGCTGATGCTGATCCCCGAGACCCAGGCGGCGACGACCCTGGCCGGGAAGGCGGTGGGGGCGAAGGTGAATCTGGAGGGGGATCTGATCGGAAAGTACGTGGCCAGGCTCCTGGGCCGGCGCGGCAGCATCCGGGGGATCGACGAGGCATTCTTGAAGGAGAACGGGTTCGCATGAAGAGGAAGAAGCGGGAAACGGGAGCCTCCTACGTGGAGCGGATCGAGCGGGCCATCGCGGACATTCGGGATGGAAAGATGATCATCCTCGTGGACGACGAGGATCGCGAGAACGAAGGCGATCTCTGCATGGCAGCGGAGAAGGTCACCCCCGAGGCGGTGAACTTCATGGCGCGGGAAGGGCGGGGGCTGATCTGCCTCACGCTGGAGGAGGAGCGCCTGCGCCGCCTCAACCTCCCGATGATGGTGGCGGACAACGAGTCGCCGTTCCAGACCGGCTTCACGGTGAGCATCGAGGCTGCCAGGGGCGTGACCACCGGGATCTCCGCCCACGACCGGGCCCACACGATCCTGACCGCGGTGGCGCCTGACGCCCGCGCGGAGGATCTGGTCCGACCCGGCCACATCTTCCCGCTGCGGGCGCGAGAGGGCGGGGTGCTGGTCCGCACCGGGCAGACCGAAGGCTCGGTCGATCTCGCCCGCCTCGCGGGCCTCGAGCCCGCTGGCGTGATCTGCGAGATCATGAACGACGACGGCACCATGGCGCGGATGGGCGATCTGGAGGTCTTCGCGGAGAGGCACGATCTGGTGATCGTCTCGATCGCGGACCTGATCCGCTTCCGGCTGGAGCGCGAGCGGCTGGTCCGGCGGGTGGGTGAGGAAGAGCTGGAGATCGGCGGGATCGGGAGCTTCCGCTCCATCGCGTTCCAGACCAACGGCGATCCGCGCACCCACGTGGCGCTGGTGATGGGGGAGGTGCGTGGGCTCGATCCGGTGCTGGTGCGGATGCACGGCGCCTGCAGGGTCGGGGACGTCTTCGGCTCCACCGCCTGCGAATGCGGACACAACCTGCGCCACTCGCTGGAGCGGATCTCCGGCGAGGGCCGCGGGGTCCTGGTCTACCTGCAGCAGGAGCGTCGATCCGGGGCCCAGATGCTCAAGTGCGCCAGGATGGCGCCGGAGCTGGAGGAGGAGCTGGGCAAGAAGAGCGTGGGACCCTTCCGGGACTACGGCCTCGGCGCGCAGATCCTGGCGGATCTGGGGATCCACAAGCTCCGCCTCCTCTCGAACAACACCAAGCGGCTGGTGGGGCTCGAGGGCTACGGGCTGGAGGTGGTGGAACAGATCGCGATCGAGGTTGCAGCGGGCTCCCGCTCCGTGGCACGGAAGGGGGTCGCGGCCAAGCGGGTGACGAAGGTCGCCGCCTCGCGCGCCGGCGCAGCGAAGCCGCGCAAGAAGAAGACCGCCCCAGCGGAAGGAAAAAAATAGATGCGTACCTTTGAAGGAGCGATGGTCGGGACGGGGCTGAAGTTCGCGGTCTGTGTCTCCCGCTTCAACGCGTTCATCACCGAGCGGCTGCTGGAGGGGGCGCTGGACACCTTGCGCCGCCACGGCGTAAAGGAGGGGGACATCGCGGTGGTCCGCTGCCCCGGGACCTTCGAGCTGCCCCCCGTCGTCCGCCGGGTGGCCCTCTCCGGCAAGTACGACGCGGTGCTGGCGTTGGGCGCGGTGATCCGCGGCGGGACGCCGCACTTCGAGTACGTGGCAGGGGAGTGCGCGAAGGGGATCGGACAGGTCTCCATGGAGGCGGGCTGCGCCGTCGCCTTCGGGGTGCTCACCTGCGACAACGTGGAGCAGGCGATCGAGCGGGCGGGCACCAAGGCCGGGAACAAGGGGGCGGAGGCAGCGCTCGCGGCGATCGAGCAGGCGAACGTGCTCCGGGCCCTCGGGCAGGAGGCCTAGATGCCCGGGGCGCAGCAGCGGCACCTCGGACGCCAGCGGGCGATCCAGGCCCTCTTTTCACTGGAGAACGCGGCGCCCGCCGACCTCGACCAGGGACTCTTGCGGTTCTGGGGGAGCGTGGAGGATCCTACCTCCGAGGTCGCGACGTCATTCGCGGAGGAGCTGGTCCGCGGCGTGATCGGGAAGAGGAGCGAGATCGACGAGGCCATCCAGGCGCAGTCGGAGAACTGGAAGGTCGAGCGGATGGCGAGGGTCGACCGGAACGTGCTCCGCCTGGGGACCTTCGAGCTCCTCTTCACGGAGACGCCGGGACGGGTGGTGATCAACGAGGCGATCGAGGTGGCCCGCACCTTCGGCGCGGAGGGCTCACCGGCGTTCGTGAACGGGATCCTGGACAAGGTCGCGCGGGTGGCCGGAAGGCTCTGACCCCCGCTCGAGCGGACTTCGGGGGGGCGATGAGTTCGAAGACCCGAAAGTCCAGGAAGGCCAGGAAGCGGAAGCGGCGGTCGCAGGGCGAAGCGGCGCCGCCGCTTGCCACCACCGAGGAACCCCTTGCGGCGAAGGTGCCGCCTGCGGCCATAATGCCTGCCTCGAACATCGCGGCGACCGTGCCCAATCGGGCGAAGGTCGGCGCACCGCACCGGGACCCCACCATGCCATCCGACAGCGCGGCGACGGCCGATCCCCATCCCCAGGAAGCAACCGAGGCGAAGCGGCCCGCCCAACACGGCCCGCTGAAGGTCACGGTGCTGCCGCTCTCCTTCGAAGGGCTGGACAGCCTGGGGGGACAGGATCTGGTGGCCTTCGTGGGAGTGGCGGATCGGCCGCTTCGCGGCCTCGCGGGGTGGATGGACTGGAGGATGTGCGGGAGCATCTCGCGGATGGTGAAGGACGGCGTGCTCACCTCCGAGTCGGGAGAGGCGCTCCTGACCCTCCCCTCCGGGCGCCTCCCCTGCGAGCGGATCTTCCTCTTCGGCCTGGGCTCCCAGCGCAGGCCGCCGCTGGAGGAGGCCCTCCAGCAGGTGGCGCGGGCGGGGAGCAAGCGCGCCGCGATCTGCCCGGCAGGCTGGGACGATCCGAAAGCGGCGTCGCTCAACGCCCGCGACGCGATGCTGGCAGCCCGCAAGGCGGGGATCGCGGAGCTCTCCCTCCTGGCGGCGAACCCGCGGGCTGGGGAGCACGCGATCGTGATCGAGTGCGCCTCCTTCCCCTGGGCCAGCTTCGAGCCACCTGCCCCGGGCTGATCGCCCGAGGCGCTACGGCGTCAGGCGCTCGATCATCCGGGGGAAGGGGATGGTCTCGCGCACGTGGTGGAGGCCGCACATCCACGCCACCGTGCGCTCCAGGCCCAGGCCGAAGCCCGCGTGGGGGACCGAGCCCCAGCGGCGCAGGTCCAGGTACCACTGGAAGGCGTCGAGGGGGAGGTTGTGCTCCTCGATCCGCCTGGTGAGGATCTCGATGTCGTCCTCCCGCTGGCCGCCGCCGATGATCTCGCCGTAGCCCTCCGGAGCGAGGACGTCCATCCCCAGGGTGAGCTTGGGGTTCTCCGGATCGTGCTTGAAGTAGAAGGCCTTCAGCTCCGCAGGGTAGCGGTGGACCATCACCGGGCGGTCGTAGGAGGAGGCGAGGATGGTCTCCTCGTCGCCGCCGAGATCCTCGCCCCATTGGATGGGGTTCCCGGCAGCCTGCAGCACCTTCACCGCCTCGTCGTAGGTGATCCGGGGAAAGGGCTTGCGGACGGTCTCGAGCTTGGAGACGTCGCGCTCGAGGATCGTCTCGAGCTCCTTGGCGTGCTTGTCGAGGACCCGCTCGGCGATGAAGCAGATGAAGTCCTCGGCGAGATCCATGTTCTCGTCGTGCTCCATGAACGCCACCTCCGGCTCCACCATCCAGAACTCGGTGAGGTGCCGGCGGGTCTTGGACTTCTCGGCGCGGAAGGTGGGGCCGAAGGTGTAGATCTTGCCGAAGGCCATGGCCCCCGCTTCGCCGTAGAGCTGGCCGCTCTGGGTGAGGTAGGCGTGGCCCAGATCGAAGTAGGGGACCTCGAAGAGGGTGGAGGTCCCCTCGGCGGCGTTGGGGGTGAAGATGGGGGCGTCGAAGAGGCGGAACCCTCGATCGTCGAAGAAGTCACGGATCGCTTTGATGATGGTGTGGCGCACCGCCATCACCACCCGCTGCCGGTTGGAGCGCAGCCAGAGGTGGCGGTGGTCCATGAGGAAGGCGACGCCGTGCTCCTTGGGGCTGATCGGATAGTCGGGCGCTGCCCGGGAGACGATCTCCAGCTCCTTGACCCCGAGCTCGAAGCCGATGGGGGATCGGGAGTCGGCGCGCACGCTGCCGCGGACCTTGACGGCCGACTCCTGGGGGAGGTGGTCCGCCTCCTTGAAGGTCTCCTCGGGGACGTCGCCCTTGAAGACCACGCACTGGATGACCCCGGTGCCGTCGCGGACCTGGAGGAAGTGGAGCTTGCCGGAGGAGCGGCGATTGTCGATCCAGCCCCGCAGCTCGACCTCTTGCCCTTCGTACTTGCCAATCTCGTTGATCCAAACGCGCGGAAAGCTCATCTCGACTCCCTGGAAGGGCGCGGATGCTATGAGCGCAGGGGCCTTCTTGCAAGCTGGACGAACGTTCGCCGCGCGGGGGTTCGGGGAAAATCCCATCGCGCCCCGTCGTTTTGTTAGATTCCGCGGATCTTCGGAGAGGCGCGGGCGGAGCGCTCGCGTCGTCGCTCCCGGGAGTCGGCCCGCTCCAATCGAATGGAGCCGGGCGCGAGACGGGCAGTCGAAGCAATACGGCGGGGCAGCGGGCTCCCCGCCCTCATGGGTTTCTCAAGGAGTGGAAGAAGATGCAGGAGCGCTACGAGCCGGGAGTGATCGAACCCAAGTGGCAGCGTCATTGGGAAGAGGAGAACCTCTTCGCCGCCGGCGGCCAGGGGGAGAGGCCCAAGAAGTACGTGCTCGAGATGTTCCCCTATCCCTCGGGCGCCCTGCACATGGGGCACGTGCGCAACTACCTGATCGGCGACGTGATCGCCCGCCACGCCCGGATGATGGGCTTCGACGTGCTGCACCCCATGGGCTGGGACGCGCTGGGGCTCCCTGCGGAGAACGCGGCGATCAAGGACAAGCGCCATCCGGCTGAGCGGACCCGGGAGAACGTGGTCTCGTTCAAGGCGGAGATGAAGCGGGTGGGGTTCTCCTACGACTGGTCGCGGGAGATCTCCACCGACGACCCCGCCTACTACCGCTGGAACCAGTGGTTCTTCCTGAAGTTCCGCGAGCTGGGGTTGGTGTACCGCCGGACCGCCCACGTGAACTGGTGCCCCGGCTGCCAGACGGTGATCGCCAACGAGCAGGTGAAGGACGGCCTCTGCGAGCGCTCGAGCGATCCGGTGGTGATCAAGCAGATGGCGGAGTGGGCCTTCCGGATCACGGACTACTCGGAGCGGCTCCTCCAGAACCTGAACGGCCTGCGGGACTGGCCAGAGGAGGTGGTGAAGAAGCAGCGCAACTGGATCGGGCGCAGCGAGGGAGCCGAGCTGGAGTTCGCGGTAGACGGGAGCCAGGAGAAGATCCGCGTCTTCACCACCAGGCCCGACACGATCTTCGGCTGCACCTACCTGGTGGTGGCGCCGGACCACGCGCTCCTGGAGTCCATCGTCCCGGCGGATCGGCGGGACGCGGTGGCTGCGTTCGCAGCGGACCAGGCGCGCAAGGCAGCTGCGGTGGGCCGGGAAGAGGAGCTCCCGAAGGAGGGGATCGACACGGGGGCCCAGGCGATCCATCCCTTCACCGGCGAGAAGCTCCCGGTCTGGGCGGCGAACTTCGTGGTCTCCGACTACGGGACGGGCGCGGTGATGAGCGTGCCGGCCCATGACGAGCGGGACTTCGACTTCGCCAGGATCTACGGCCTGCCGATCGTGCGGGTGATCGAGCCGAACGGGGGAGCGCCCGCCGCGGCGAGAGACGGCGGGACGAAGAGCGCGGACCAATCGGCAGGGAGCGGAACGGCGGCTGGACTGGAAGCGGCGTTCACCGAGGACGGCGTCCTCGTCTCGAGCGGCGCCTACACCGGCATGGACTCCGCCGCAGCCCGCAAGGCGATCGCCCAGGCGGCGAAGGAGGGCGGCTTCGGCGGCCCCAAGGTGACCTACCGCCAGCGCGACTGGGGGATCTCCCGCCAGCGCTACTGGGGCACGCCGATCCCGATGGTCTACTGCGAGGCCTGCGATCCCGAGAAGGAGGGGATCCCGGTCCCCTACGATCAGCTCCCGGTGGAGCTCCCCGAGATCGACGTGGAGAAGGTGCTCACCGGCAGGGGGGAGCCGCCCCTGGCGAAGGTGCCGTCCTTCGTGAACACCACCTGTCCCACCTGCGCCGGCCCCGCCCGCAGGGAGACGGAGACCATGGACACCTTCGTGGACTCCACCTGGTACTTCGCCCGCTTCCTGGATCCCAAGAACGACGAGCTCCCCTTCTCCAGGGAGGCGGCGGATCGCTGGCTGCCGGTGGACGTCTACGTGGGCGGCCCCGAGCACTCGACGATGCACCTGCTCTACTTCCGCTTCTGGACCATGGTGATGAAGGAGCTGGGGCTCTGCGCGGAAGAGGAGCCGGTGAAGCGGCTGATCACCCAGGGGATCGTCAACGGGCCCGACGGCAGGAAGATGTCGAAGCGCTGGGGCAACGTGATCGCGCCGGCGGAGATCATCGAGACCTACGGCGCGGACGCTGCCCGCACCTTCACCATGTTCGCCGGCCCGCCGGACCGGGACATCCAATGGTCGGACGAGCAGGTGGAGGGGTGCTCGCGCTTCCTCCAGCGGGTCTGGCGGCTGGCCTGGCGTCACCACGAGGCAGCGCTGCTCCCGGTGGACGGGAGCGCCGGCGGGATGGCGCTGGAGATCCGCCGCGCCGCCCACAAGACCTTGAAGCGGGTGAGCGAGGACATCGAGCGCCTCTCCTTCAACACGGCGATCGCCCGGGCGATGGAGCTGGTCAACTTCCTCAATCCGCTGGAGCCGAAGTCGAAGGAGGAGAAGGGGGCGATGTCCGAGGCGATCCGGCTCCTCGCCGCCATGCTCTCCCCCTTCGCGCCGCACCTGGCCGAGGAGGTGGCGCAGGCCTACGGCTCGACGTCCTCCCTCCAGACCCAGCGCTGGCCCGCCTACGACCCGGACCTGACCGCCGAGGACTCGCTGGTCTACGCGATCCAGGTGAACGGGAAGCTCCGCGGGGAGGTGGAGGTCCCCAGCGATGCGGACGAGGCGACGGTGCGGGCAGCGGCGGAGGGGGACGCGAAGGTGAAGGCGCACCTCGACGGCAAGACCATCCGCAAGGTGATCTTCGTGAGAGGACGCCTCATGAACTTCGTCGTCTCGTCATGAGCGGGGCCGGCATGGACGGCGCTTGGAGGGAGCTGCGAGCCGCGGCGACGAGGCGCGCGGGTGGCGGAGCTCCCGCCGGCTGCCCCCGCGGGAGGACGCCCCGGCGCAGGTTGGCGCCGGGAGACTCTCTCAGGTCGACGTCGGCCGCGCTCCTGCTCCTCGCGCTGGCGGCGGCGGGGAGCGGTTGCGGCTACCGGTTCGCCGTCGGGGGAACCGGCCTGGCCGAGGGCGTCCACTCGGTCTACGTGCCCGTCTTCGCCAACCGCTCCAGCGAGCCCGAGGCGGGGGCGATCTTCTCGCAGGCGCTGGCGGAGGGACTGGCGCGTGAGGGACGTGCAGCGGGACCGCTGGCGCCGGCCCGGATCGAGGGGGAGGTCCTCTCCCTGATCGCATCGCCTGCGGCGACGACGAAGACGGGGCGGGGGGTGGGGATCTACCAGCTCTCGGGGGTGGTCCGGCTGCGGGTGGTGCGGGAGGGGAGCGAGATCTGCAGGCGCGAGGTGTCGGGGACGGAGGATTTTCTCCCGGCGCAGAACCTGCTGGAGCTGGACGCTTCGAGGCGTCGCGCGGTGCGCAGGCTGGCGGAGCGGATGATGGTCAGCGCCCAGCGGGAGCTCTGTCCGCCGCTCTGAGATCTTCTCGAGCGCTCGCGCGCCGAAGGCGCGCACGGCGGAGTCGCGGTAGGCGCAGCGCAGCCGGGAGCGTTCCGGGACCAGGCCAACGAAGAAAGCGGATCGAGGCTCGCGCCTGATCCGCTGGCTCGGGGGCCCGAAGGCCCCGTCGACTTCTTCAGAAGATTACTGCTGGGCCTGCGTGCCCGCGGTGACCGCCTTGGTCAGCCGGGAGATCTTCCGACTGGCGGCGTTCGCCTTGACCACGCCCTTGGTCGCGGCCTTGTCGATGGTGCGGGTCGCGGCGCGGAGGAGCTCCTGCACGTTCGCCGTGTCGTTCGCCTCGATCGCCGTGCGGACCTTCTTCACGGCGGTGCGGACCTGGGAGCGGATGGAATTGTTCCGGATCCGTGCGGCCTCTGCCTGACGGTTCCGCTTGATCGCTGATTTGGTGTTCGCCACGTAGTGATTCCCCTTGGAAAGGCGAGGCCTTGTACCAGCCGCTGAAGGAAGGTGTCAAGGCTGGATCGCGGCGCTCTGCCCACAGATCCGATGCTCGCGAGGTCGCCGGGCCCCGACCTGTGGAGATCCCGGCGTGCATTCAGCGGAAACGAAGGAAGATCAGCAGCTTGACCCCCTGCTGCAAGGTGCAGCATCGGGTCCTTCGAAACCGAAACCGTTGTAAAAGGCGCTTCCCGCACCTTGCTACCCACAGAGTTTCCACAACCCGTGTGGGCAACCGCAGGACAAGTCCGGGAGAGGCGCCGCCGACGTGTCCCTTCACTTGGTGGACGAAGTATCCCGGGAAGGTCGGAGAAAGGCCACCTGAACCGTCGCTCCGCTGCGCGAAAGCGGCGGGGCGGCGATGCTCAGACCCGCTCCTTCGCCTGTACCCACAGCGACTCGAGCTCCTCCGCTGTGGCGACCCCGCCGGTCGGCTTCCCGTTCTCGTGGAGCTTCTCCTCCAGCCAGAGGAAGCGGCGCTCGAAGCGACGGATCGCCTGACGCAACGAGTCCTCCGCCGGGGTCTGAAGGTGGCGGGCGAGGTTGGTCAGGGTGAGGAAGACGTCCCCGAGCTCGTGCTCGATCGCGGCGGGATCGCCGCTGCGGATCGCCTCGTCGAGCTCGCCGAGCTCCTCGTTCACCTTGGCGCGGACCCCCTCGACGTCGGGCCAGTCGAATCCGATCCGCGAGGCCTTCTCCGTGATTCGCTCGGCGCGAAGGAGCGCAGGTGCGTCGCGGGGGACCCCGTCGATCACCGAGACCCGCTCGCCTCTCTTCTTCTCCTTCTCGACCGCCTTGATCCGGGCCCATCGATCTTCCGGCGAGGTCTCGGAGGTGACCGAATCCGGGAGCTCGCCTCCGAAGATCTGCGGGTGGCGAGACTCGAGCTTGTCGGCGATCGCCTCGATCACGTCTGCCAGATCCCACTCGCCGCTCTCGTCGGCGATCTGCGCCTGGAAGACGATCTGGAAGAGGAGATCCCCGAGCTCCTCGCAGTGCTCGGTCGAGCTCCCGGACTCGAGGGCCTCGAGGACCTCGTAGCACTCCTCGATCAGATAGGGGCGCAGGCTGAGCAGGGTCTGGGCGCGATCCCAATCGCATCCTCCCGGGGCCCGAAGCCTGCGCATGATCCCGATGAGCCGGACGAGCTGGGCGCTCGCCCGCTCCTGCACCGCCGCGCCGTTCGACTTCGGCAAATCTCGCTTCACCACGACGATCCTTTCCAAGACAGGTCAAGGCTCTGAACAGCGAGGGTTCGCCGATCTTCCTGGAATCATTCCGGCGACGTCTCCCTGCGCGAAAAGGCGGGCGCCGAAGCTGCGGCGTTCGCCACATGGTCATGGTCTCGCCCGGCTGCAACTCGTGTTACAGTCCCGGCAATCTCGCGTGTTGGTTGGGGGTTCTTTGTCCCTACGGTTCCGGCGGTGCTGCCACCTCTCGATCCTGCTCACGCTCGTGGCGTTGGCCCTCCCGCTGGGCGCCGGCGGTGCCGAGGAGGGCCCTGATCGCGGGAGCGATCCCTCGAGGGGACTCGCGGTGCCGTCGGAGGAGAGCTGGGGCGACGAGTGGCCCGACGAGGAGGAGCCGGGACGATTCCGCCGGCAGGCGCTCCCGACCCCGACCCCGACCCCGACCCCCTCGCCAGTGAAGGATCCCCTGGCGCCCCCGGTCCCGGAGCCGGACCCGGAAGCCCGTGAGCTGGATCCGCTCCCGGTGGCACCCACCCAGCGCTTCGCCGACCTCGACCTGCGCTGGGCGGAGCGCCGCTATGCGCTGATGCGGCGGGACGCGGTGGAGAGCGCCGCGCAGGAGGCCCGGCTCCTGGAGCTCATGCAGGTGCTGGACGTGAGAGAGGTCGACACGTTCGCTGCCGCGGCCGTGCGGGAGACGGTGTCGCTGACCTGGAGCGATCCCAGGCTCGCCCTGGCCCGCGCGGACCTGGCGGTGGCGCTGGCGCCCTCCCTCCCCACGACCCATCGGGCCCGGGCCGCTGCGCGCTTCGCGGTGGATCCCTGGGGGATCTTCGGCTGGGGCAGCGCCCTCCTGGACTCGCTGGTCGCGACCCTCACCCATGAGCGCCACCTGCGTCCGCTCCTCGCGGATCTGGGCATGGCGTTGGGGCTGGCCATCAGCCTGGCGGGCGCGTTCTTCCTCTGCCTCCTCGCGCTCCGCTACGGACGCTACGTCCTCCACGACTTCCATCACCTCTTTCCCAAGCGAACGGCGCGGCTGCAGACCACCGTCCTCGCGGTGCTGATCCTCTCGCTTCCGCTGGCGCTGGGCTTCGGGCCCGTCCCCCTGGCGATCCTGTCGGCGGCGATGCTCTGGCTCTACATGGGGCGGGCCGAGCAGATCGTCACCGCCTGCTGGCTCGTCTCCTTGGGGATCCTTCCCATCGCTGCTGGAGGCCTCGCTTCCCGCACCGCCTGGAGCGGCACCACCGCCGACGTCCTCGACCGCATCGATCGGAGCGGCGATCTCTCGCTCCTCCCGATGCTGGAGGAGCGCAGCCGTCGAGGTCGCGCGACGGTGGAGGAGCTCTTCGTCCTGGCGCGGACCAAGAAGCGGGAGGGCGGGTGGGACGAGGCGGCCACCCTCTACGAGCGGATCCTCGAGCAGCGGCAGGGCTGGGCCCCCGCCGAGGTCAACCTCGGCAACGTCCGCTTTCTGCAAGGGGACCTCGCAGCCGCCGAGTCGCACTACCGGCGCGCGATCGCGAACGAGCCCTCCAAGGCCGCCGCCTGGTTCGATCTCTCGCGGGTCCACTACCGGCGGGTGGAGTTCGTCGAGGGCCAGCAGGCGCGGGAGCGGGCGATCGACCTGGACCCGACGTTGGTCGAGCGCTACGCCGATGGCGATCAGGCGGTGGGGGACGCGAACCGCTACCTGGTCGACGCGCGCCTCGATGACGCGGAGCTCGCGAAGGTCGCCGTCCACGAAGGGGAGGGCGCGAGGGTGGCTCGGCAGGTCGCCGCCCTGCTCAACCCCAGGCTCCCCCCGGCGCTTTCGCCGTGGCTCCCGCTGGTCGTGGTGGCGCTCCTTGCCGCTGCGCTGCGACTGCGCGAGCGGCTCCGCCCCGCATTCGCCTGCTCGCGCTGCGGGCGCGCCGTCTGCTCACGCTGCGATCCGGAGACGCGAAACCTCCGCGACTGTGGGCAATGTCTCCACGTCTTCGGGCGGCGCACCCGGGTGGATCCCGCGGCCCGGGTGCGGAAGGAGCGCTCGGTGCGGCGGTACAAGGGGCGGCGACGCCTGGTGCTGGGGGTCGCGTCGCTGTTCCTGGCGGCGCCCGTTCTCTCCGGGCGCACCGTGCGGGGGGTGGCGTACGTGGTCGCGGCCTTCTTCTTCGCCGCGCTCCTCCTCCTCGGCGAGGGGGTGCTGCGGCGGACCTTCGGCGATCCGGGCCTCCTGCGGCCGGTGGTGGTCTCGGTCTTCCTGGCTGCGATCTATTTCCAGGGCCTGCGGTCGGGCCTGCGAGACCAGGGCTAGCCATGGCGCTTCGAGGGACCCTCCGCGACTTTGGGATCGCCGACATCCTCCAGCTCATCGGGCAGCAGGCGAAGACCGGCGTCCTCCACCTGGAGGCGAGGGACGAGGAGGTCCACGTCTCGTTCTTTCAGGGGAACGTGGTCCGGGCCGAGGAGGTGGGCAGGCGCAAGTGGGACTTCCTGGGGCGCATGCTCGTCAAGGCCGAGCTGGTGTCGGAGGCCCAGGTCGAGGATGCGCTGGAGGAGCAGAAGCGCACCCTGCGTCGCCTCGGCGACATCCTGGTGGACAAGGGCTACATCAGCCGCGAACTCCTGGCCGAGATGGCGCAGCTCCAGGCCACCGAGACCCTCTATCGACTCTTCCAGTGGCGCAGCGGCACCTACCGCTTCGAGCAGGTCGACGTGAGCTGGGACCGTGACTCCTTCGTCCCGATCCGCAGCGAGGCCGTGCTGATGGAGGGCTTCCGGCTGGTGGACGAGTGGCCCATCGTCCGCCGGAAGATCAAGTCGCGGCTGACGACCTTCGAGGTGCTCAAGAACCTGCCGGGGCAGGACGGGACCCTCGCGTCCGACGGAGACGATCGGGACGTGGGCCCCGCCGAGCGGCGGGTGATGAAGCTGATCGCGGCGGGCCGCAACGTCGAGCGGCTGATCGACCTCTCCAGGTTGGGGGAGTTCGAGACCTACAAGGCGCTCGCGAACCTGGTCACCGGGGGATACCTCAGGGCCATCCCCCCGTCCCAGGAGGAGGAGGAGGCGGACCGCCTCGCGCGGACCGGCGGCGCCGACCACCTCCTCACCTCGCTCACCCGGATCGCCTTCTCCCTGGGCCTCGCCATCCTCGTGGCGGGGCTGGTCTTCATGATCCGCACGTCGAGCGGGGAGGGGGCCGGCGCCACGGTGGCCACCGTGCTCCGGGACGACGCGGCCCGGCGGCTGGTCAGCGAGACCCAGCTCGCCCGGATCGCCTTCGCGATCGAGGTCTTCCGCCTGGAGACCGGCGAGCGACCTCGGAACCTCTCGGACCTGGTGGGGGCGGGCTTGCTCCAGCCCGAGGATCTGCGCTACCCGTGGAGCGCGCCCTACCACTATCGTCTGGAGGAGGGTGGAGAGAGCTTCGTGCTCCTGCCTCCCTTCCACTGAGGCGAGCCGGAGTTGCGCCTGCAGGAAAATCCGGCGTCGGGAGGAAAGCGAGCCTCTCGTCGGTTCGCGATCCGAGAGGTCAAATGCCAGAAGCCACCCACCGCGTAGAGTTCGATGACAGCCGACTCGTCCAGACCTTGGTCGGGGTCCACAACCAGAACCTCAAGCTGATCGAGCAGCGGTCCGGGGTCCGGATCGGCGCCAGAGGGACCACCCTCTCCCTGGCGGGCGAGGACTCGAAGGTCCGCTACGCAGAGCGTCTGCTGAACGAGCTCTACAGCCTGCTGCGGGCGGGCTACCCCCTCTACCCCGAGGACGTGGACCAGGCGGCGAAGATCCTGGCGGCGAGGAAGGACGTCTCGCTGAAGGACATCTTCCTGGACACGGTCTTCATCTCGAACCGCAACCGGGTGATCGCCCCCAAGGGCCTGGCCCAGAAGCGCTACATCGACGCGATCCGCTCCCACGACATCGTCTTCGGCATCGGCCCCGCCGGCACGGGCAAGACCTACCTGGCGATGGCGATGGCGGTGGCGGCCCTGGTGGAGCAGCGCTTCAAGCGGATCGTCCTCTGCCGCCCCGCCGTGGAGGCTGGCGAGAAGCTCGGCTTCCTCCCCGGCGACATCGCCGAGAAGGTGAACCCCTACCTGCGCCCGCTCTACGACGCCCTCAAGGACATGCTCGATCTCGAGAAGGCGGAGAACCTGATCGAGCGCGGGGTGATCGAGGTGGCGCCCCTCGCCTTCATGCGCGGACGCACCCTGAACGACTCCTTCGTGATCCTGGACGAGGCGCAGAACACCACGCCGGAGCAGATGAAGATGTTCCTCACCCGCCTGGGCTTCGGCTCCAAGGCGGTGGTCACCGGCGACGTCACCCAGGTGGATCTCCCCACCGGCAAGGCCTCCGGCCTCGCCGACGCCAAGGAGGTCCTGGAGGGGGTCGAGGGGATCGCCTTCTGCGGCTTCAGCGAGATCGACGTGGTCCGCCATCCGCTGGTGCAGCAGGTGGTGCTGGCCTACGACGCCCAGGAGGCCAGGCGGGCGGCCCTGCGCGCCCTCGCCGGCGGCCAGAGCGCCACGGCAGAGCCCGCGGCGCCCGCTGCCGCGGCGGTCGCGGCCTCCGCAGGCGGTTGAACCGGTTGCGACATTGACCCGCCGCCGTCGACCTGCAATTTTGCGAAAGCGAAATGGCCCGATCCTCCCAAGAAGCGCCTGCGGTGAAGCCTGCGAGCGCCCCCACCAAGGGGCGTCGGCTCGCCGCAGGCGGGGCGATCCTGGATCAGGTGATGGGAGCGCTGCTCCTCCTGGTGGTCGCGGCCTCGGTGACGGTGGCGCTCTCTCCGGGGCTCCTCGCCCAGCGGATCCCCTACGACGAGCTGGATCTGGGGAGCGTCGCCACCGCGACCATCAAGGCCAACCGGGCCTACGACATCCCTGACGAGGCGACGACCCGGCGGATGCGGGACGACGCTGTGGCGGCGGTCCGCGCGGTCTACGAGTACGACGTGGGGGCGCGGGCGATGATCCTGGCGCGCATCCGCGACGGCTTCGACTTCGCGCGCTCGCTCCTCCCACCGGAGGGCGCCAGCGCCGGCGCCGGGGCGGAGGACTCGCAGCGCAGGGGAGAGGCGGAGGATCCGGGCCTCGCCGCGCTGGAGGCGGCACGGGACGAGATCGAACGCAGGTTGGGGGCGCGCCTGGAGGAGGACGAGCTCCAGGCCCTGGCGACGGCGGGCTTCTCGTCGGAGGTGGAGGAGGCGGTCTCGTCCCTGGTGAGCCGGGCCATGCGGGAGATCGTGGTCAGCGATCGGGAGGAGCTCGCCCAACACCGAAGCCGCGGCATCGCGATCCGCCACGTGGGACGCAGCGGCGGGGTGGTGGAGGAGGTCCTCTCCGAGATCGGCGGTATCCAGGACCTGGCCACGGTCCGCAGCCGGATCGACGCCAGCGACGAGGTGGTGGCGAGCCTGCCCAGGTCGCTGCGCGCAGCGGCGGTGAACCTGGCCCGGAGAGAGGTGCGCTCCAACCTCAAGGCGGATCCCGAGCTGACCCGCAAGCGCCGGGAGGACGCGCTGGCGGCGGTGAAGCCTGTGGCGATCCAGCTCAAGAAGGGCGAGAAGATCATCGGCGACGGGGAGCGGATCGAGGCGCGGCACCTGGCGATCTTCGCCGGGATGGAGGCCCAATCCCAGGAGACCGACAGGGTGCAGGTCCGCCTCGGAGGCGCCTTCTTCACCCTCCTCTTGATCGTGGGGCTCTTCGGCTTCGGGATCCGGGGCTTCTCCTCGCTCTCCCTCTCTCGCAAGGACTGGTTCCTCCTCGCTTCGCTGCTGGTGGGGATGCTCTTCCTCTCGAACTTCTCCCTCGCCATCGCCGACGTGCTGCGGGAGCGGCTCCCCCAGGTCCCGCATGAGGCCTGGACCTACGCGATCCCCTTCGCCAGCGCTGCGATCCTGATCCGCTTCGTCCTGGGAACGGAGGCCTCCCTCCTCTTCGCGATCTGCTTCGCCGCCCTGTTCGGCGTGCTCACGGGCAACTCGCTCCAGGCAGCGCTCCTGGTGCTGCTGGGCTCCTTGGCGGGGGCGGCCCGCGTGGCAGGGGCGCGGGATCGGGCGGGCCTCTTCCGCGCGGGCCTCGCCGCAGGCTTGGCGCAGGCGGCGGCGGTGATCTGCTTCGCGCTCTTCTCCGGGCACTTCCTCACCTGGAGCGCCTGGGGCAACGTGCTGGCAGCGCTGCTGGGCGGAGCGATCTTCACGCCGATCCTGCTGGTGGCGCTCCTAGCCCTGGCCGAGGGTGCCCTGGGCTACACCACCAACCTGCGCCTCCTCGAGCTCGCGAACCTCAACCACCCGGCGCTGAAGGAGCTGATCGTGCAGGCGCCGGGGACCTACCACCACTCGATCGTGGTCGGATCCCTGGTGGAGGCCGCGGCGGAGGAGATCGGGGCCAACCCCCTGCTGGCCAAGGTCTGCGCCTACTACCACGATCTGGGCAAGGGCCGGAACGCGCTCCTCTTCGGCGAGAACCAGCGCGGCAAGAACCGGCACGACGAGCTGGAGCCGGAGGAGTCGGCGCGGCTGATCATCCGGCACGTCGCCGACGGCCTGGAGCTGGCCCGGCGGCACCGCCTCCCGAAGCAGGTCGCCGCCGCGATCCCCGAGCACCATGGAACACGCCTGGTGGGCTACTTCCATCACAAGGCCACCCAGGCCCAGGAGGGGGCGGAGAACCCGAGGCCGGTGGATCCGGATCGCTTCCGCTACGGGGGACCGAAGCCCCAGAGCGCCGAGACCGCCTTGGTGATGATGGCGGACGCCGCGGAGGCTGCCTCCCGGTCGCTGCCGGACCCCAGCCCCGAGAAGATCCGCAAGCTGGTGGACCGGCTGATCGACGGGATCGCAGGGGACGGCCAGCTCGACGAGTGCAGGCTCACCCTGCAGGACCTCTCGAAGATCTCCGCGAGTTTCTGTCGCACCCTCGGCGGCATCTATCACTCGCGTCCCGCCTATCCTCCTGGCATGAAGGAGGAGGGCGACCGCTCGGAAGAGGCGAAAGACGAGGGGACGCCGGCGAGGGCAGCGCTGAGCTGAGCGCCGCGCGTGAGCAGGGCTGTTGGGGCCTGCGGTGCCTGCCTTCCGCGGCTGCAGGGCCCGGGCCGTGCGCCGGCCGAAAGGAACGAGATGGACAACGACGAGCTTCAACCCTGGCAAGGCCGTCTGGCCAACACCACCCCGACGATCCCGCTCCCGGATCCCGAGAGCGGCTGCACCCTCTGGCTCAAGCTGGAGTACCTGCTGCCCAGCGGCTCCACCAAGGATCGGATCGCGGGCTTCATCCTCGGCCACGCAGCGGCGAGCGGCAGGCTGCAGCGTCACTCGGTGGTGGTGGAGGCCTCCAGCGGCTCCACCTCGATAGCCTTCGCCTCCGCCTGCGCTGCCCTCGGGGTGCGCTTCATCGCGGTGATGCCGGAGGGGGTGAGCGGGGAGCGGGTGCTGATGATCCGCCGCTACGGCGGCGAGGTGATCCTCACCCCCAAGGAAGAGGGGGTGAAGGGATCGATCGCGAAGAGCGAGGAGCTCGCTGCTGGGGACGATCGGGTCTTCCTGCCGCAGCAGTTCGCCAACCCGCTGAACGCCCTGGCCCACCAGCGCAGCACCGGGCCGGAGCTGATCTCCCAGGTGGGGAGGCGGATCCATGGCTTCGTCGCAGGGGTGGGGACCGGCGGGACGCTGATGGGGATCGGCAGGGCGCTGCGGGAGGCGGGACACGACGCGCGGATCGCGGCGATCCGACCGGAGAAGGGCGGCTGCTTCGAGGGGCAGCCCGAGATCTGCGGCGGCATCCCCGGGGTGGTGGAGGGCCTCTCCTCGATCCTCGACCTGCGCTCCATCGGCGCGGATCCCGATCCGATCTGCCTGAAGGATCACGAGGCCATCGCCGCCGCGCGGGAGCTGTGCAAGCGTGGTTTTCCGGTGGGGCCGTCGAGCGGCCTGAACCTGGCCGGGGCGCGGAGGCTCGCTCGGGAGCTGGGGCCCGGCCATGACGTGGTCACGGTGCTCAGCGATCGGATGGAGCGCTACTTCTCCACCGATCTCTTTCAGGATCTGCAGGGACGCACGACGGCTTGAGCGTCTCGTTCGACGGCGACGAGGAGGGTCTGGATGGAGGTGGCGAAGGGCCGGAGCGGGGAGGAGGTGGTCCGATGGCGAAGGTCGCGCTGAACGTCGCGCATCCGCAGGGGGCTTACCCCGCGCGGGTGATCCGGGCGCGGGCCCGGGACTTCCTCGCGGCGCTCGGGCTGGAGGAGGTCGAGCTCTCGATCCTCCTCACCACCGACCGGGAGATCCGCTCGCTGAACCGGCGGTTCCGCGGGAAGGATCGAGCCACCGACGTCCTCTCGTTTCCCGCAGGGCCACCGGGACCGCTGCCCCCCGGCGTGCCCAGGCCGCTGGGGGATCTGGCCATCTCGGTGGACACCGCCAGGCGTGTCGCGGCGAAGGAGGGACGGACCCTGGCCTTCGAGCTTTCGAGGTATCTTGCCCACGGCCTCCTGCATCTGCTGGGCTTCGATCACGAAGGCTCGGAGCGGGAGGCGCGGCGAATGGCGCGCAAGGAAGCGGAGCTCCTCGGGATCCCGGGGATGCTCGGGGAAGCGGGGATCGATTTTCCCCCAACGGGGAAGAAATCGAGGTAGGGAAATGGAGTACCCTGCGCAATCACCAAGGAGTGGGGAGAGATCTGGATGAGAGAGACCAAGCACGAGATCGACTACGACGCAGAGACGATCCTCTTCGAGGACACCTGGTACTCGCGCGATGACCTGGCCCGTCGGATCAAGGCCATGATCGATCGCGGCGACTATCGGGTCGCCACGCCCTCCTCGCTCCTGGAGCGGCTGGAGAGCGCGCTCGCCGGCGCGCGGGTGGTGGCGGCGCGCGTCTCTCCCGAGCTCGCGGAGGCGGTGGAGACGCGGGCGGTGCGCGAGGGCCGATCGGTGTCGTCGGTGGTCCGCGAGGCCCTCGAGCGCTTCCTCTCGGTGGTACCGCGGATCTCGCAGGTGTCTCCCAGGGCCGAGGGAGGCAGGCCGGTCGCGGCGGTCGCGAAGGTCGCTGCCCCGGCTCCCTCGCCCGCTGCCCGCGCCGCCGCGGCGGCGGCTGCGGCGCCGGTGGCGTTCGCGACCAGCGCCGCCTCCGTGGCCACCGTCACCCAGACGGAAGAGCCCGAGATGGACGAGACCTGGTTCGGCGGCTGACGGAGCTGCCGGGGCCTTCGCCCTCGCAGCCCAGCGCGGAGACCACTGCAGCCCCCTGAACGTCGGGATCGTCCGCGTCGATCACATGCCGGTGGGGCGATGGGCCAGGTCCTGCTATGAGGTGCGGCAGGATCGCGGCTCGTGCTGTGTTTTCTCCCGGGAGTTCGTGAGGTTCGGATGAACACTCGCGGCCGAAGGCTCCGAACCTTCGTGGATGTTTGTGCGCCTTGGAGCGCAGGAGTGGTTGCAGATGGCAGAAGAGACTGTGGAGCGGATGGACGACCTGAAGACGCGGCTCGACTCGCTGCGGAGGGGGCTTTGACGTAGATCCCTTGCGTCTGCGGGTGGAGGAGATCGAGCAGCTCTCGCTGCAGCCGGGCTTCTGGGACGACCAGAAGTCGGCGCAGGCCCTGAACAAGGAGAAGGCCAAGGCCGAGGCGCTGGTGAAGGCCTGGGACGCGCCGATGAAGGCGCTGGAGGACGCCAGGACCCTGCTGGAGCTTGCCGAGGAGGCGGACGACCAGGAGTCCCGGGACGAGGCGGCGCAGACCCTGGATGGGGTGGAGGAGCAGGTCCGGAGCCTCGAGCTGCGGCGGATGCTCTCCGGCCCCAACGACGACGCGGACGCCATCATCGAGATCAACTCGGGTGCCGGCGGCACCGAGTCGATGGACTGGGCGGCGATGCTCCTGCGCATGTACACCCGCTACTGCGAGCGCCAGGGCTGGGAGGTGGAGGTCGCCGACTACACCGAGGGAGAAGAGGCAGGGCTGAAGAGCGCGTCGATCCTGGTCCGCGGACAGTTCGCCTACGGCTATCTGAAGGCGGAGGCGGGGGTGCACCGCCTGGTGCGGATCTCTCCCTTCGACTCCCAGGCCCGGCGGCAGACCTCCTTCGCCAGCGTCTTCGTCTACCCGGACGTGGAGGAGGACATCGAGATCGACGTGAAGGAGTCGGACGTGAAGATCGACGTCTACCGCTCCTCCGGCGCCGGTGGCCAGAAGGTGAACAAGACCTCGTCCGCCGTGCGGATCACCCACATCCCCACCGGGATCGTGGTGGCCGTGCAGAACGAGCGCTCCCAGTTCAAGAACAAGGACATCGCCTGGAAGATCCTCAAGGCGCGCCTCTACGAGCTGGAGGAGCAGAAGCGCAACGCGGAGAAGCAGGCGGTGGAGGAGACGAAGACCGACATCGGCTGGGGGAACCAGATCCGGTCCTACGTCCTCGCCCCCTACCGGATGGTGAAGGACACGCGCACGGGTGAGGAGACCGGCCAGGTGGACAAGGTCCTGGACGGCGAGATCCAGCCGTTCCTGGAGGCCTTCCTCCTCGGGAAGCGCAGCGCCAGCAAGGGCGGCGACGAGGTCTGATGTCCACGTTGGCGCTCCCGCGAACGCGGGAGCCTCGTGTGCTCACCAAAGCATACGTACTGGGTTCCCGCCTTCGCGGGAACGACCGCCGCGGGAGAGGCGCCTGGTCGCGCCTATTCGAGACCCTCCTGCGGCTCCGATTCCTCTGGGGGGGAGCGGGGAGGGAGGCCGAAGGCGGAGCGGAGGAGGATGTCCCCGGGCTCGAAGCCGACGAGGATCTTCTCGCCGCGCAGATCCTCCACCTCGTCCGGCGCCACGGTGTTCGGGCTGGTGACGAAGATCGGGACCGGCCGCTTGGCGAGCTTCTTCAGCTCGAGCGACTCGCCGGCGAGGATCGGCTCTACCACCATCACCGCCTGGGTGAGGGCGAAGTCACCGGCGAGCTCCTCGGAGCGGCGCTGAAGCGAGGCCCAGGCGACGAAGCCCGCGACCATGCCCGCGAGGGGAAGGCCAATCAGAAAGCCGACGATCATGCTCGCGGTGAGCTGCCGCTTGTTCCATGGGAAGGCCATCGATTCTCCTCGGACGCTGCGGCGGGCCTGCGCCGCTGGGCCTCTCTACCACGGTTCGAGGCCAGCTGCCCTTCGCATCCTTCGCAGCGATATCAGGGGGTCAGGATCCGCTGTAGGCGTCGAGGGCGCGGCGGGAGGTGCCGGTGGAGTCGATCTGGCGCAGGAGGTCGGCGCGCAGCTCTCCGGCGCGCTGGAGGCAGCCGTCGACGAGCCGACGCGCCTCGGCGATCAGCTCGGGGGCGAGGGCCTCGCCCCGCCGCTCTGCGGCGAGGATGAGCTCCCACCCCTGGTTGGCGGCGAGGGCGGCGGCAGGGGCGTCCCCCGCCTCCAGCGCTTCGCGGGCAGCGCCGAGGATCGCCGTGAGATCGGCGGGTGCTGCTGGGGTCGATGCTTCCTCGCCCACGGCTCAGCCCCCGGCGCGGAGCTTGTCGACCGCCTGTCCGAAGGCGTCCGCGATCGGAGCGAGGGCTCGCTCCGCGTCCTGCGCGAACTTGGCATCGCCGGAGGCGATGGCCTGGCTCAGGCGGGTGGAGGCGAAGACGTAGAGGTCGGAGAGCTGCTCGCAGAGCTCCGGCGCCCGCTCGTGATCCAGGGAGGAGCGGAGCTGGAGGACGATCTCGCAGGCCTTGTCCAGGGACGCCGCGCCGACGCTCCGCTCGCCGCCCTCCAGCGCCGCGGCGCCGCGCCGGATCTCCGCCAGCGCTCCTTCGAAGAGGAGGATCATGATCCGATCGGGATCGGCGGTCTCTGCCTGGGTGCGCTTGTAGATCGCTGCTGGATTCATTTCTTCTCCCGCGCCTTGTCGAGTTGATCGAGGTAGTTCTTGGTGGAGTTGAGCCGGGCCAGGGTCTCTTCCAGGGCGGTGAACTGACGCATCAGCCCCTCGCGGAAGATCTCGATCCGCTCCTGCTTCTTGACGATGTCTTCGGCGAGCACCTTGAGGGTGTCGTTCAATCCGTCGCGGCGGTTGATGAGGACCCCTGTGTCCGCGTCGTTGTATTTGTCGACGAGCTCCGAGACCGCTGCGCCCACCCCGCCCGTCCCTGCGAAGAGCCGGTCCAGGGCGGCGGGATCCTGCTCGAGGGTGCGCTGGAGCTGTGCCTGATCCAGGGAGAGGTTGCCGTTCCGGTCCACCATCAGCCCCGCCTCGGCGAGGCTCCCCACCACTCCCCCCGGGACATGGTGGGAGAGCAGCGCCTGCAGGTCGCGCTCCAGGCTCCGCGCAGCCGTGTCGCCGGTGAGGACCCCAGCGGAGACCTGGCTCGCTGCGGTCTGCCTCCGCAGCTGGCCCGCCAGGGTGTTGAAGGCGTCGACGAAGCCCTGGAGCCTCGCCTCGGTCCCGGCGCGGTCCTCCGAGAGGATCAAGGTCTCCCCGCCCGCAGGGCTGAGGCCCTTGAGGCTGAGCTGGACCCCAGGGAGGAGGTCGGAGATCTCGTTGGAGGATCGTTCGATGGCCAGGCCGTCGATGGTGAGGAGGGCGTTCTGGGCGGCTGCACGCAGCTCGACGGGAGCGCCGGGGTTCCCCGGGTCCTCGGCGAAGAGCGCGGTGCCCTCGCTGCCCGTGAGGGTCTGGGTGATCACCAGCGCGGAGTCCGGGCTCTGGTCGATCCCGTGCCCGGAGCGGCGGCTGGTGATGGAGAGATAGCTCTGGCGGCCGTCGGAGATGACCAGCGCGCTGACCGGTGCCCCGGAGGCGGCGATGGAGGCAGCGACGTCCTGCAGGGTCGCTCCTTCGGCGATCTCGATCTCGAAGGCCTCGCCCTGGACGTCGATCTGCAGGGTCCCCGCCCGCACCTGGGAGCTGGCGCCTTCGAAGGCTTCGGAGCGCATCCGGGCGGAGGTGGCGAGGCTCTGCACCTCGATGGAATAGGCACCCGCCACGGCGGCGGAGGTGGTGGTCGCCTCGAAGGACGTGTGGCCGGTGGAGGGCTTGATGGAGCGGATGCCGTCCTCGGCCAGGGTCTTGGCGCTGTTTCCGAGGGCGGAGAGCTTGGAGACCAGATCGGCGAGGGCGGAGACCTGGGTCGTGAGGGCGGACTGCCGCTTCTGGATAAGAGCGATCGGTCGCTGCTGGAGGGAGACGAGCTTCTCGATGATCAGCGCGGAGTCGATCCCGGAGACCAGTCCGCCGACGAATTCAGCCATGGCTTTTTGCCCTCGATTGAGTCTCGCGAGCCAGAGGCGAGCAAACGAAAAGGAGCCCTTCGCGAAAAGCGCGAGATGAAGGAATCGCCCCCGCTCCGCGGGGCCGATTTCCTCACAGGCTCAGCGGGATTGTACGAGCTGCGGGCACCCGGGGCCACCTGCGAATGTCGCTCCCGAGGAGGGGGAGCCTCGTCGACTCATGCGGAAGCTGCGTACCCGGTTCCCGCCTTCGGGAGAGCGACGGCGCGACCCGGGGACCGAGGAGGAGGAATCCGAGCTCCCTCCGCCCCGGCGGGTGTCTCGATTATCCCAGGAGCTTGAGGGTCATCTGGGGCATCTGGTTCGCCTGGGCGAGGACCGAGACGCCAGCCTGCATCAGGATCTGGGCCTTGGTCATCTCGGCGGTCTCGGCGGCGATGTCCGCGTCGCGGATCCGGCTCTCGGAGGCGGCGAGGTTCTCGGCGGTGACGTTGATGTTCTCCACCGTGTGG
>Ga0180215_1001056_pt1 | contig 31394 bp, 31 predicted proteins | sample eDN3rd37CBELigBY_FD_128871 | JGI IMG/M metagenome (GOLD analysis project Ga0180215, IMG submission 128871) | Enriched backyard soil microbial communities from Emeryville, California, USA - eDNA 3rd pass 37_C BE-Lig BY (version 2) (version 2) | ecosystem: Environmental > Terrestrial > Soil >...
CGTGCACGTGCACCGCGCGGTCGCCGAGCCGTTCCTGGAGGCGCTCGCCGAGCGCGCCGGGCGCGTGCGGGTCGGCCCCGGCACGGACCCGCTGACCGAGCTCGGGCCGCTGATCGACGCCGGGCACCGCGACTGGATCCACGGCCACGTCCGCGACGCCGTCACCGCCGGCGCCGAGCTCTTGGCGGGCGGCGAGCCGTTGCCCGGCCCCGGCTTCTTCTACCCGCCGACCGTGCTCGACGGGGCCGGCGAGGACGCGCTCGTGGCGCGCGGGCCGGTCGCCGCGGTGCGCGTCGCCGCCTCCTTTGAGGCGGCGCTGCCCGCGCTGCGGACCGGGATCGTCAGCGTGCTCACGCCCTCGCAGGCGCACGCCCAGCTGGCCTGGCGCGAGGTGCCCGCGCGCACGGTGAGCGTCAACGCGGTCTTCCGCGCCCCGAGGACCGGGGCCGAGCCGGCGCTGCTCGACGCCGTGACCCGCACCAAGGTCGTCCACCTCCCTTAGGGAAAGATCAGGGTCACCTAGGGTGATCCCCAATGGCCGGATCGAGCCGCCGGCGGCAGGCTTGTGAACATGCCCGCTGACGCCCCCATCGAACCGAAGGACCCGCTCCCTGGTCCCGGCCAGCGCCGGTTGACCCGCTCGACCACGGACAAGCACATCGCCGGGGTGGCCGGCGGGCTCGGGCACTACTTCGGCGTCGACCCGATCGTGTTCCGGGTCGCGTTCGGCGCCGCCGCGCTGGTCAGCGGGATCGGGCTGGTCGCCTACATCGCGCTGGTCGCGTTCCTGCCCTCCGACGACGGGGATCCGGCCTGGATCGACGGCCGCTCGAAGGTCACGACCGCGGTGCTGGTCGGGGTGCTCGGCGTCGTGGCGATCTCGATGCTCGCGCCGCCCGCGTTCTTCTTCGGGCCCGGGCTGCTCGGGGTCGCCGCGTTCACGGCGCTGGCGCTGGTGCTCTTCCGCGCGTTCGGGGGCCGCAAGGACGAGGACCCGGCGCGGATGATCGCCCGCGCCACGCTCGCGCTGATCGGCGTCGCGGCCGCGCTCGGCGCGGCCACCGGCGTCGGCCTGGTGGCGGCGCTCGGCGGCGGCCCGGCGATGGCCGGCCTGGCGATCTTCGCCGGCCTGATGCTGATCACGGTCGGCTTCCTCGGCGGGCCGCGATGGCTCATCCTCCCCGTGACCGTGCTCGTGCTGCCGCTCGCCGTCGTCTCCGCCGCCGACCTGGACCTGACCGGCGGCACGGGCGAGCGCGAGCACCGCCCGCTGACCGTCGCCGACATCCGGCCCGAGTACCGGGTCGGCGCGGGCCGGATCGAGGTCGACCTGCGCGACGTGACGCTGCCCGCGGGCCGGACCGAGGTCAAGGTCAGCGTCGGCGCCGGCGAGGCGCGCGTGCTCCCGCCCAGCGGCGTCTGCGTCTCGACCACCGGGTCGATCGGCATCGGCGCGGCCGACCTGCCCTCCGGCACCGAGGAGGGCGTCAACGTCCCGCTCGACCACCGCAGCTCCGCGTCCGGCAAGCCCGAGCTGGTCGTCGACGCCGAGATCGGCGTCGGCCACCTGGACGTCGTGCGCCCGCTCGGAGGGAACTGCGGGTGAAACGCGGCCGCGCTGACCGCACCCTGATCGTCGCGGGCGTCGCGACGATCGCGCTCGGCGCGTTGGCGCTGCTCGACCAGACCGGCACGATCGATGTCCGCTTCGACTACATGCTGCCCGCGGTCCTGGCCGCGATCGGCGTGGTGCTGCTCAGCGCGGGGCTGGGTGAATGAGCGAGCAGCGGCCCGCCACGACGAGCCCGCCCCCGCCACTGCGCCGGGCGCCCGCCAGCGGCTACATCGGCGGCGTCTGCGCGGGGTTCGCCGCCCGGCTCGGGATCGATCCGATCCTGATCCGGATCGGGTTCGTGCTGACGCTGCTCGCCGGCGGGGCGGGCATCCCGCTGTACGTGATCGGCTGGGCGCTGATCCCGGCCGAAGGGCCCGAGCGGCCCGTGGTGTCGCGGCTGCTGACCCGCCGCGACACGTGGCTGGTGGCGGCCGGGATGGCCTGCCTGACGCTCGCGGCCGTGCTGCTGCTGCGCCAGTGGGGCGTCTGGTTCTCGGACCGGCTCACCTGGCCGCTGGTGATCGTGGCCGCCGGCGGCGCGCTGATCTGGCGCCAGTCGCAGGCCGCGCCCGAGGCGCGCGAGGACAAGGCCCAGCTGCCGCGCGAGGCCGTCAACCGCGTGGGCATCGGCGTCGCGCTCGTGGTCGGCGGCGCGCTGCTGTTCCTGTCGCTCAACGACTCCAGCGTGCGCGACGCCGTGCTGCCGGTCGCGGTCGCGCTGATCGCGGTCACGATCATCCTCGCGCCGTGGTGGGTCCGGCTGGTGCGCGGCCTCGACGCCGAGCGCGCCGCCCGCATCCGCAGCCAGGAGCGCGCCGAGGTCGCCGCGCACCTGCACGACTCCGTGCTGCAGACGCTGGCGCTGGTGCAGAAGCGCGCGGACGACCCGCGCGAGGTGGCCGCGCTCGCCCGCCGCCAGGAGCGCGAGCTGCGCGCGTGGCTGAACAACACGCGCCCGGCGGGCACGGCCACGCTCGCGGGCGCGCTCGAGAGCGCCGCGGCCGAGGTCGAGAGCGACCACCACGTGCCGATCGAGGTCGTGACCGTCGGCGACGCGCCGCTGGACGAGCGCGCGACCGCGCTCGTGGCCGCCACGCGCGAGGCGCTCGTGAACGCGTCCAAGTTCGCCGGCCCCGAGCCGATCTCGCTCTACGCCGAGGTCGAGGACGGGCGCGCCGAGGTGTTCGTGCGCGACCGCGGCCCGGGCTTCGACCCGGAGGCGGCGCCGGCCGACCGCCGCGGCGTGCGCGATTCCATAATCGCTCGCATGCAACGCCACGGCGGAACGGCCACGATCCACTCCACCCCCGGCACCGGGACCGAGGTCGAGCTCGTGATGAGCTCGTGACCAGCGTCGTCATCGTCGACGACCACTCCCTGTTCCGCTCGGGCGTGCGCGCCGAGCTCGACGGCCTGGTCGAGGTGCTCGGCGACGCGGCGACGGTCGACGAGGCCGTGGCCTGCATCCTCGAGCTCGAGCCCGACGTCGTCCTGCTCGACGTCCACATGCCGGGCGGCGGCGGCCTGGAGGTGATCCGCCAGGTCGGCGAGAAGCGGCCCGCGCAGCGCTTTTTGGCGCTCAGCGTCTCCGACGCGCCCGAGGACGTGATCGCGATCATCCGCGCCGGCGCGCGCGGCTACGTGACCAAGACGATCTCGGGCGCCGAGCTGGCCGACGCGGTCCGCCGGATCGCCGAGGGCGACGCGGTCTTCTCGCCGCGGCTGGCCGGGTTCGTGCTCGACGCGTTCGCGTCGCTGGAGCCGGTCGAGGTCGACCCGGAGCTCGACCAGTTGACCGCGCGCGAGCGCGAGGTGCTGCGCCACATCGCCCGCGGCTACCTGTACAAGGAGATCGCGGCGCGGCTCGGGATCTCGACCAAGACCGTCGAGGCGCACGTCTCGGCGGTGCTGCGCAAGCTCCAGCTCTCCTCGCGGCACGAGCTCTCGCGCTGGGCGGTCCAGCGGCGCCTGGTGGACTGAGTGCAGGCGCTGATCGAGGAGATCCTGGCCCACCGCGGCTGCGGCTTCGAGCCGTGCGAGACCGCGACGCGGATGGTCCCCGGCGAGGGCAACCCGGACGCCGAGGTGATGTTCGTGGGCGAGGCGCCGGGGGCGACCGAGGACGCGCTCGGGCGCCCGTTCGTCGGCCGCGCGGGCAAGCTGCTCGACGAGCTGCTGACCGAGGCGGGGCTGGTGCGCGCGGACGTCTGGATCACGAACGTGGTCAAGGCCCGCCCGCCCAAGAACCGCGACCCGAAGGCACCGGAGGTCGCGCACTGCATGCCGTGGCTGCAGCGCGAGGTCGAGCTGATCCGGCCGCGCCTGGTGGTCCCGTTGGGGCGCCACGCGCTCAAGCACTTCGCGCCCGCGGCCAAGATCGCCGAGGTGCACGGCACGGTGGTCGACGGGGACCCGCCGCTGTTCCCGCTCTATCACCCGGCCGCGGCGATGTACAACCAGACGCTGAAGGCGACGCTGTTCGCCGACGCCCGCGCGCTGCGCGACCGCCTGCGGGAGTAAGCTCGCGCCATGCGCGCGGTGCTCGCGGCCGTGCTGGTCCTGGTGGTGCTGCCGGCCGCCGCGGACGCGCAGGTCGCCAAGCCGCAGACGACCTCGCTGGACTCGGAGGCGCCGCCGGGCTCGCCGCCGCACTGGCTGCCGAACGAGACGTGGGTGATGCAGCACTGGCTGCCCTACGACGAGACGCGCCTGTACGCGCTGCTGGGCGTCACGCGCGGGGACATCTGGCGCTGGCTGCGCGACGACACGCGCTCGCTCGCCGACCTGGCGCGCTCGCGCGGCAAGGACCCGGCCGCGCTCGCGCGTGAGCTGGTGGCGCCGTGGCGCGGGAAGCTGCGCGAGCCGCACCGGCTGGCGCTGCTCGAGTCGCGCGCGCTGCGCACGCTCACCCAGGGGCACCTGTCGCAGCACATCTTCTTCCACTCGCTGCACCAGGAGGCGATCCCGTCCGCGGCGCCGCAGATCTTCGGGACCTCGACCACCCGCTTCCGCTACCTGCGCCGCTCCGAGCTCTCGCCCTTGATGATCTGCCGGCTGAACGGGCGCTCGCGCGCGCACGCCCAGGCCGCGGCCGAGCGCGCGCTGCGCGACATGGCCGCGAGGGGCGTGAACGGGCAGGCGATGCCGGCCGCGCAGGCGCAGCGGCTGCTCGCGCGCCAGCTGCGGCAGGTCCCGCGCTGGCTGCAGCAGACCCGCTACAACGGGCCGCCGCCGCTCAAGCAGCCGCGCGGCTCGATCTCGACCGCGTCCAACTACTCCAACAACGCGGCGGTGGCCGCGGACGGGCGCAGCTTGGCGTACGAGGCCTACGAGGCCAAGCTCGCGCTGGCCAAGGCGCGCGGGGAGATCGGCGTCGTCGCGCGCGGGGCCGACGGGCGGCTGACCGAGGTGCGGCTGCCGGCCGGCCGCGGCCCGAGCTCGGCCTACAACCCGGCGATCTCCGCTGACGGGCGCTTCGTCGCCTTCGAGGCGGCCGCGGGCAACCTCAACTTCGCCAAGCGCTACGGGCGGATGGGCGTGTGGGTGCGCGAGCTTGGCACGGGGCGGACCGTGGAGGTCTCGCGCGGGGCGTCCGCTGAGCCGTTCTCGGCCTACAACCCGGCGCTGTCGGGCGACGGGCGCACGGTCGCGTTCGAGACCTCGGAGTCCGCGGGCGGGCGGCTCGCGGTCTGGGTGTCGCGCGACGGGCGGCTGACGCGGATCGGCACCGACATCTACGAGCCGGCGCTGTCGGCCGACGGGCGCCGGCTGGCGTACTCGTCCGTCGGCGGCGTGTTCGTGCGCTCGCTCGACGACGGGCGGACGGTGCGCGTGTCCGGCGGGGACGCGTGGGCGCCGGTGCTGGACGCGGACGGCAGCCACGTCGCGTTCACGCGCGGGCGGGACGTCGTGGTGGCGGACGCGTCCGGCGAGCGCGTCGTCAGCGTCGCGCCGCTGTCGGCGTCCGAGCCGTCGCTGTCCGCCGACGGGTCGCGGGTGGCGTTCACGGCGCGCGGGGCATCCGAGCTCGACACGGGCGTGTACGTCGCCGACCTGGAGACCGGTTCGATGGTGCTGGCCTCGCGCGCGGACGGCGCGGCCGGGCCGCCGGCGTTCGGGGCCTCGGCGCACCCGTCGCTGTCCGCGGACGGGACGCGGGTCGCGTTCACCTCGGACGCCTGGAACCTGTCGCCGCGCAAGTGCAACCCGGCGCGCGGGATCTTCGTGCGCGACCTGGCCCGCCAGACGACCGAGCTGGTCTCCGAGGGCGACGGCGCCAACAGCGGGGCCGGGCCGACGAAGGGCTCAGGCGGCGAGAGCGCGATGCGGATCGCGCTGCTGTGCGCTCAGACGCCGAGCTCGTCGAGCGAGCTCTGGAGCTCGGCGGCGTCGCGGTAGACGCGGAACGCGCCCGCGCCCTGCAGCTCGTCCGCGCCGTAGCCGCCGGACAGCAGGCCGATCGAGAGCATCCGCGCGCGGCGGGCGGCGAGCAGGTCCCAGACCGCGTCGCCGATCACGTAGCAGTCCGCCGGGTCGACGTCGAGCCGGCTCGCGCACTCGATGAACAGGTCGGGCTCGGGCTTGGCGCGGGCGACGTCGCCGCGCTGGACGACGACCATGTCGTCGGGGACGCCGAGCGCGTCGAGGCTGGCGTCGATCCCGGGCCGGCGGCCCGAGGTGGCGATCCCGTGCGTGATCTTGCGCTCGCGCAGCTCGGCCAGCAGGTCCTTGGCGCCCGGCAGCGGGCGGCGCTCCTCGGGCGGCAGCATCTCCCGGAACAGGCGGTCGTGCAGCTCCTGCACGTCGCGCGCCTCGTCGTCGGAGAGGTCGTGGCCGATCTCGCGGCCGACGGCGCGCGTGAACAGGCCGCCGCTCATCCCGATCTTGCGGTGGATGCGCCAGCCGTCGATCGCCATCCCCCGCTCGTGCAGCGCCTTCTGCCAGGCGAAGACGTGGGCGTAGACGGTGTCGACGAGCGTGCCGTCGAGGTCGAAGATCAGCGCGGGCACGGTCAGGGCAGATTAGACCCGGCGCTGCGGAAGGACATTCCCGGGGCGCGCTCGCCCAGCGCGTAGTGGGCGGGGAGCGGCGGGCCGCCGGCCCACGCCTGGGCGAGCCGCTCCGCCATCGCCGGGCCGTGCTTGAAGCCGTGGCCGGAGCCGCCGCCGACGATCCAGACGCTCGCGTGCTCGGGGTGCGGGGCGGCGATAAAGTGGCTGTCGGCGGAGATCTCGTAGCGGCAGCACTTGGACTCGGTCAGGCGCGCCTCGGCGAGCGCGGGGAAGCGGTCGGCGGTGTAGCCGCGGGTCAGGTGTTCGGTTTCCCTGGTCGCCTCCGGCATGTCGGCGTCCGGGTCGAGCGCGGGGCCCTCCTGGTCCCAGGCGACCTTGACGCCGAGGCCGTCGATATCGCCCGTGCCGTAGGTCGCGCGGTCGTAGTCGACCCAGCCGGGGGCGCGCTGCCAGTCGGGGCCGCCGTCGAAGAAGAACAGCTCCTGGCGGGTGACGCGCAGCTTGACCAGGTCGGGGAAGAGCTTGGTCAGCCAGCCGCCGGCGCTCCACACGATCCGGTCGGCTTCGAGGACGGTGCCGTCGTCGAGCCGGGCGGTGTCGCGGTGCGGGGTCGCGCGGGCTCGGACGATCTGCGCGCCGCGCTGCTCGGCATGGCGGGCCAGCGTCTGCACGGCCGCCTGGGCGCGCAGCACGCCGGCCTCCGGCTCGTACAGGACCCACGTGAGGTCGTTGCCGTCGAAGGACGGGAAGCGCTTGGCGGCGTCGTCGACCGACCAGCGCTCGGTCGGGATCTTGAGCTCGGTGAGGACGCGCTCGGACTGCGCCTCCCAGCCGTCGTCGCGGTGCGCGAACCAGGCGATCCCGCATTCGACCATCAGGTCGGTGTTCGTCTCGGCCTCGAGCTCGCGCCACAGCTTGCGCGCGCGCCGCGCCATCCGGGCGTAGTCGGCGTCCGTGCCGTGCGCGCAGCGGATCAGCCGCGTCTCCCCGCCGGAGGTCGCGCGGGCGTCCCCGGGCTCGAACTGGTCCACGAGCACGACCTCGTCACCCTGCCCTGCCAGCCACCAGGCCAGCGAGGCTCCGAACGTTCCGGCACCGACGATCACGACACGCGACATGGCGCAAGACGCTACAACCCCGTCTTGTGCTCGCCGCCGCCGCGCTGGCCACGCTCGTGATCGGACACGCCGTCGAAGGGCGGCAGATCCGGGCGACGCGCGTGGGCGAGGAGGGCGCGCCGGTCAACGTGCTCGTCGTCGGCAGCGTGCACGGCAACGAGCCCGCCGGCGACGCGATCGTCAACGCGCTCAAGCGCGAGCGCGTGTCCGGCGTGACGTTCTGGCTCATTCGCACGTTGAACCCGGACGGCCGCGCGGCGCGGACGCGCCAGAACGCCCGCGGGGTCGACCTGAACCGGAACTTCCCCTGGCGCTGGCGGCCGGGGCCGCGGGGCACGTTCTATCCCGGGCGGCGCGCGGGGTCGGAGCCCGAGACGCGCGCGCTGATGAAGCTCGTGCGCCGCGTGCGGCCGCAGCTGGGCATCTACTACCACCAGGCGCTGGGCATGACCGTGCACGCCGACGGGGCCGATCCCGCCGTCCAGCGCGAGTACGCCCGCCGCACCGGCCTGCCCGTCCGCAAGCTGCCGCGCTACCGCGGGATCGCGGTCGGCTGGCAGAACCGCCTGATCCGCGACGGCAGCGCGTTCGTGGTCGAGCTGCACGCCGGCCCGGCGCCCGTCCGCCGGCACGTCCGCGCCGTGCTGGCCCTGGCGAGGGACGCGCGATGATCGTGCTGGCCCGCCACGGCGAGACCGAGTGGAGCGCCACCGGCAAGCACACCTCGCGCACCGACGTCCCCCTGACCGCCCGCGGCGAGGAGGCGGCGCGCGCCCTGCGCGAGCGGCTCGCCGGCCGCGACTTCGCGCTCGTGCTGAGCTCGCCGCGGACCCGGGCTCTGACGACCGCGCGGCTCGCGGGCTTCGAGCCCTCGATCGACCCCGACCTCGCCGAGATCGACTACGGCGCCTACGAGGGCCGCACCACCCCCGAGATCCGCGAACAGCGCCCGGGCTGGACCCTCTGGACCGACGGCACCCCCGACGGCGAGACCCTCGCCGCCGCCGGCGAGCGCTGCGACCGCGTCATCGCCCGCGCCCTCGCGGCCGGCGGCGACGTCGCCCTCTTCGCCCACGGGCACATCCTGCGCATCCTCGCCGCCCGCTGGCTCGAGCTCCCGCCCTCGCGGGGTGGGAGCTTCGCGCTCGACACCGCCGCGCTGAGCGAGCTGGGCTTCGAGCGCGAGCGGCGGGTGATCGCGCGGTGGAACGCGCATTGAGGGCGTGCCGCTGCGTGGACTGAACACCAGGGCGATAAGGGGGAGGGGAGCGGCTCGTCGATGGCTCGCTCGGGCCTCCGTGCGCCCTTTGCCCTTCTCGACATATCGCCGAGGGGGGTGCGCTCGGAAAGCTTCCTCACAGGAAACTTTGCGAGCGCACCCCCACCGGCGCGCCAACTCGAACGTGCGAGGTTGTTTCGAGAAGGGCAAGAACGGTCCCGAGTGATCACAAACGATCACCCACCTTCTCCGTGGCCCGTACCTTGACGGTATCCCTGCACGCACAGCGAGCAGAGGTGCGCGGCGAATGGGCCCGCGGAGTAACGAGGCATGCCGGCCACCACGCTCCCCCTCCCTTATCGCCCTGGTGTTCGTCGCAAAGGGCCGCCACGCGCACCGCGCCAATAAGATCGGCCGCCGTGAGGATCTCAGCCAAGGCCGACTACGCGGTCCGCGCCGCCGCGGAGCTCGCGGCCGCCCAGCACACCGGGGCGCCCGTGCGCGCCGAGGCGATCGCGACCGCGCAGGGCATCCCGCAACGCTTCCTGGAGAACATCCTCGCCGACCTGCGCCACGCGCGGATCGTGCAGAGCGTGCGGGGCGCCGAGGGCGGCCACAAGCTCAACCGGCCGGCGGACGAGATCACGGTCGCCGACGTGATCCGGGCCGTGGACGGCCCGCTGGCGGCCGTGCGCGGCGAGAAGCCGGAGAACGTGACTTACAGCGGGCCGGCCGAGCCGCTGCAGCGGGTGTGGATCGCGCTGCGCCACAACCTGCGCGCGGTGGTCGAGCACGTCACGCTCGCGGACCTGGCGGGCGGCGCGTTGCCGGAGCGGATCGACGAGCTGGCAGAGGACCCTGAGGCGTGGAGGACTCGGTAAAGTCCATCGGGTTGGTGTAGTTCGCGTAATATGGGCGAATCCGTATCTGGATTCGCCCTATTGACGCATGCAAGGAGCCCATCCCGTGAGATTCCTCTCAGCCCTCGCCGCCGTCCTGCTCGCGCTCGTCGCGGCGGCCTGCGGCGGTTCCAGTGACGAAGTCGGCGGCGGCGACAACACGGCGGCGGCGTCGTCGGAGACGACGTCCAAGCTCTCGCTGGTCGCCTACGCGGTGCCGAAGGTCGGGTTCGACAAGGTGATCCCGCTGTTCAACCAGACGCCGGAGGGCAAGGGGGTCTCGTTCAGCCAGTCCTACGGCGCGTCGGGCGACCAGTCGCGCAAGGTCGAGGCGGGCCTGGAGACCGACGTCGTCAACTTCTCGGTCGAGCCGGACATCACGCGGCTCGTGAAGGCCGGCCTGGTCGACGAGGACTGGAACGCGAACGAGCACAAGGGCATCCCGTTCGGCTCGGTCGTGACGATCGTGACCCGCAAGGGCAACCCGAAGAACATCAAGACCTGGGACGACCTGCTCAAGCCGGGGATCGAGGTCGTCACGCCGAACCCGTTCTCCTCGGGCTCGGCGAAGTGGAACCTGCTCGCCCCGTACGCCGAGAAGAGCAACGGCGGCCAGAACCCGGAGGCCGGCCTGGCGTACCTCGAGAAGCTGATCGGCGAGCACATCAAGGTCCAGCCCAAGTCGGGCCGCGAGGCGACCGAGACGTTCCTGCAGGGCACGGGCGACGTGCTGCTCTCCTACGAGAACGAGGCGATCTTCGCCGAGCGCAACGGCGAGGAGATCGAGCACCACAACCCGGACGTCACGTTCAAGATCGAGAACCCGGTTGCGGTCCTCAACAACTCCAAGAACGCGGAGAAGGCGCAGGCGTTCGTCGACTTCCTCTACACGCCCGAGGGCCAGCGCGGCTGGGCCGAGGCCGGCTTCCGCCCCGTCGACCCGAACGTCGCGAAGGAGTTCGCGGCCGACTTCCCCGAGCCCAAGAAGCTGTGGACCGTCGACGACCTCGGCGGCTGGGACAAGGTCAACGCCGAGCTCTTCGAGCCCGAGACGGGCTCCGTGGCCAAGATCTACGAGGAGGCGACGAGCTAGGTGGCCGCGCTCGCGCTCCCGAAGCGGCGCGCGGCCTCCGGCGGTGCCGGGCCCCTCGGGCTCGGCATCGCGACGCTGTGGTTGAGCATCATCGTCCTGCTGCCGCTGGCGGCGGTGCTCGCCAAGTCGCTCGAGGGCGGCGTCGGCGGCCTCGTCGACGCGATCACCGCGCCCTCGGCGCGCGCGGCGCTGCTGATCACGGTCGGGGTCAGCGCGGTCGTCGCGCTCATCAACGTCTTCACCGGGACGCTGATCGCGTGGGTGCTGGTCCGCGACGACTTCCGCGGCAAGTCGCTCGTGAACGCGATCATCGACCTGCCGTTCGCGCTGCCGACGATCGTGGCCTCGATCGTGCTGCTGAGCCTGTACGGCCCGCGCAGCCCGATCGGCCTCGACCTCTACGCCACCAAGCCCGCGCTGGTCATCGCGCTCGCGTTCGTGACGCTCCCGTTCGTGGTGCGCTCGGTGCAGCCCGTGCTGATGGAGGTCGACCGCGAGGCCGAGGAGGCCGCCGCCTCGCTCGGCGCCGGCGGCTGGACGACGTTCCGCCGCATCATCCTGCCCTCGCTGTACCCGGCGCTGCTCGGCGGCGCCGGCCTGGCGTTCGCGCGCGCCGTCGGCGAGTTCGGCAGCGTCGTGCTGATCGGCGGCGGCATCCCGCGCGAGACCGAGGTGGCGAGCCAGTACATCGCCAAGCAGATCGAGACCGACCGGCCCGCGAGCGCCGCCGCGGTCTCGGTCGCGCTGCTGGCGATCAGCTTCGCCGTGCTGTTCGCGCTGCGCTACGCCACGTCGCGGAGGGAGCGATGAGGATCGCGCTGCGCACCGCCGCGCTGGCCTACCTCGGCGCGCTCGTGCTCGTGCCGCTGGGGATGATCCTCTACCGCACGTTCGAGAACGGCTTCGTCGCCTTCTACGAGCAGGTGACGACGCCCGCGGCCCTCGCGGCGGTCAGCCTCAGCCTCACGATCGTGGCGATCGTCGTGCCGCTGAACGTGATCTTCGGCGTGGTGACGGCGCTGGCGCTGGCGCGCGGGAACTTCCCGGGCCGCGGCATCCTGCAGGCCGTCGTCGACCTGCCGTTCGCGGTCTCGCCCGTGATCGTCGGCGTCGCGCTGATCCTCTTCTGGGGTAACGACGGCTGGCTCGGCGGCGCGCTGCCCGTGATCTTCTCCCTGCCCGGGATGGTGCTGGCCACGATCTTCGTGACGCTGCCGTTCGTGGTGCGCGAGGTCGAGCCCGTGCTAGCTGAGGTCGGCACGGACGCGGAGGAGGCCGCGGCCACGCTCGGCGCCTCCAAGTGGCAGACCTTCTGGCGCATCACGCTGCCCGCGATCAAGGTCGGGCTCGCGTACGGCGTGGTGCTGACCGTCGCCCGCTCGCTCGGCGAGTTCGGCGCGCTGACCGTCGTCGCCGGCGGCGTCGCCGGCGAATCGCAGACCCTCACCCTGCTCGTCCACGCCCGCTACATCGACGACCACAACGTGTTCGGCGCGTACGCGGCTTCCACGCTCCTGATGGGCCTGGCGCTGCTGACGCTCGTGCTGATGACGACGCTCCAAAGGAAACGAGCATGATCACCGTGACCCACGTGACGAAGCGCTTCGGCGACTTCGTGGCCCTGGATGACGTCTCGCTGGAGGTTCCCGACGGCTCGCTGACCGCCCTGCTGGGCCCGTCCGGGAGCGGCAAGTCGACGCTGCTGCGGATCATCGGCGGCCTCGAGACCGCCGACGCGGGCACGGTCACCATCCACGGCGAGGACGTCACCAACGTCACGCCGCAGAAGCGCGGGATCGGGTTCGTCTTCCAGCACTACGCGGCGTTCAAGCACATGTCCGTGCGCGACAACGTCGGCTTCGGCCTGAAGATCCGCAAGGTCCCGAAGGCGCAGATCGCCGCGCGCGTCGACGAGCTGCTGTCGATCGTCGGCCTGGCCGGTCTCGCCGACCGCTACCCGAACCAGCTCTCGGGCGGCCAGCGCCAGCGGATGGCGCTCGCCCGCGCGCTCGCGGTCGAGCCGAAGGTACTGCTGCTGGACGAGCCGTTCGGCGCGCTCGACGCGAAGGTCCGCGCCGAGCTGCGCGAATGGCTGCGCCGCCTGCACGAGGAGGTCCACGTCACCACCCTGCTGGTCACCCACGACCAGGAGGAGGCGATGTCGATCGCCGACAACATCGCGGTCATGGACAACGCCCGGATCATGCAGGTCGGCAACCCGCGCGAGCTCTACGACCGGCCCGCGAACCCGTTCGTGATGGGCTTCCTCGGCCCGGTCGCGCAGCTCGACGGGACGCTCGTGCGCCCGCACGACATCGCGATCCGCGCCGAACCCGAGGAGGGCGGGCGCGAGGCGCAGGTGCGCCGGGTCAGCCACCTGGGCTTCGAGGTCCGCGTCGAGCTCGTGCTGGCCGAGGGCGAGCCCGTGTTCGCGCAGCTCACCCGCACGGAGGCCGAGGAGCTCGACCTCTCGCCGGGCGACATCGTGTGGCTGCGGACGGCGGGCGGGACGGCCCTGGCCGCATAGCGGCTCAGGTCTTGCCCGGCACGGCGATCCCCGACTCGTAGGCCAGCACGACCGCCTGCACGCGGTCGCGCAGCCCGAGCTTCATCAGCAGCCGCGCGACGTGCGTCTTGACCGTGGTCTCCGAGACCACGAGCTCGGCGGCGATCTCGGCGTTGGAGAGCCCGCGGGCGACGCAGCGGAAGACCTCGAGCTCCCGCGCGGTCAGCTCGTCCAGGCCGGGCGGCGGCGTGGGCGGCGTCGGCGTGGCGGCCGCGAACTCCTGGATCAGCCGACGCGTGATCGAGGGCGCGAGCAGGGCCTCGCCCTGCGCCACGACGCGGATCCCGGCCGCCAGCTGCTCGGGCGGGACGTCCTTGAGCAGGAACCCGCTGGCGCCCGCGCGCAGCGCCTCGTAGACGTACTCGTTGAGGTCGAACGTGGTGAGCATCAGCACGCGCACGGGGTGCTCGGCGACGATCCGGCGCGTGGCCTCGATCCCGTCGAGCTCGGGCATGCGGATGTCCATCAGCACCACGTCGGGCTTCAGGCGCCGGACCTGCTCGACGGCGTCGAGCCCGTCGACGGCCTCCCCGACGACCTCGAGGTCGTCCTCGGCGTCGAGGATCATGCGGAACCCGGCGCGGACCAGCGCCTGGTCGTCGGCGATCAGCAGGCGGATCATGCCCGCGCCAGCTCCCGCATCGGCAGCTGCGCGCGCACGCGCCAGCCACCGCCGTCCACCGGGCCGGCCTCGATCTCGCCGCCGTAGAGCCGCACGCGCTCGCGCATCCCCACGAGCCCGTGCCCGCTGTCGCCGTCGCGGGCGGCGCCCGGCCCGCTGTCGCGCACCTCGAGCGTCAGCAGCTCGTCGCTGAAGTCCACGGTCACGGTCGTTGGCGCATGGCCGGCGTACTTGATGGCATTGGTGAGTCCTTCCTGGACGATCCGGTAGGCGGCGAGGTCCAACCCCGCCGGCAGGGAGCGGCGTTCGCCGCGGAATTCAAGCGCGGTCGGCAGGCCGGCCGAACGGGCGCGGGTGACGAGCTCGCCGACCTCGGCCAGCGTCGGCTGCGGCGCGAGCGCCGGCGCGTGGCCGGCGCCGTTGAGCACGCCGAGCAGCTGGCGCATCTCGGCCAGCGCCTCGCGGCCCGTGCGCTCGATCCTGGTCGCGGCCTCGAGCGCCCGGCCCGGGTCGCGGTCGAGGATCCGCCGCGCGCCGCCGGCCTGGACGACCATCACGCTCATCGAGTGCGCGACCAGGTCGTGCATCTCGCGCGCGATCCGGCGCCGCTCGTCGCCGGCGGCCAGGCGCTGCTCGGCCTCGCCGGCCTCCGCGAGCTGCGCGGCCGCCTCGTGCAGCTCGGCCGCGAGCCGCGTGCGCGCCCGCACGGCCCGCCCGGCGGCCCACGCGACCGCGACCAGCAGCGACGGGAAGACGTAGTCGGCGGCGATCCGGTCGGGCATCGTGGCGCTGATCGCGGGCAGCGCGAGCACGGCCAGCACGAGCCCGGCCACCGTGCGCCCGTACGCCCCGCAGGCGTAGGCGGACGCGATGATCGCCGCCAGCGGGACGAACAGCGAGTCGACCTCGGTCAGCGTCAGCCCCATCGCCAGCGCGGCGGCGACCACGACCGCGGTGACCGCGAACGGCGCGCGCCGGCGCCACGCCAGCGGAGCGGTGTACGCCAGCGCCACGAGCGCGTTGGCGAGCACGGGGCCGCTGCGCTCGGGCGAGAGCAGGACCTCGGCCACGCCCGCGACGGCGACCAGCGCGGCGATCATGCCGTCGATCAGCCCGTGGTGGCGCCGCAGGCGCCGCAGCGCGCGCTCGCGGCGCTCCACGCACGGCCGCTCCACCGGCTCCTCCCCGGCCAGCTCGCTGCCGTCGAGCGGCAGCGTCGCGCGCACGGCGTACCCGCCCGAGCGCCGGCGCCCGCTGACCAGCCGCCCGCCGTGCACGAGCACGCGCTCGCGGACCCCGACCAGCGGCCGCGGTTCGGGCAGCGCCCCGTCGTCGCGGACCTCGACCTCGAGCGCGTCGGCGCCGTAGCGCAGCCGCAGCTCGGCGCGCCCGGCCGCGCCCGCGTCGCGCGCCGCGGCCAGCGCCTCCTGCGCGACCCGGTAGGCGGTGACGTCGATCCCGGCCGCCAGGTCGCGCGGTTCCCCCTCCACGCGCAGCGTGACCGGCAGGCCCGACGCGCGGGTCCGCCGCACGAGCGACTCCACGTGGCGCAGCGAGGGCTGCGGCGCGAGCTCGGCGTCGCCGCGGCGCAGCACGCCCAGCAGGCGGCGCAGCTCGTCGAGCGCCTCGCGGCCGGTCGCCTCGATCGACGCGAACGCGTTGCGGGCCAGCTCGGGCCGCGTCAGCGTCAGGCGGCGCGCCCCGGTGGCCTGCACGGTCATCGCGCTCAGCGCGTGCGCGACCACGTCGTCCAGCTCGCCCGCGATCCGCGTGCGCTCGTCGGCGACCGCGCGCCCGGCGGCGGCGGCGCGGTGGCGCTCGAGCAGCTCGGCCTTCTCGCGCAGCGCGGCGTGCAGCGCCGCGCGGCCGCGCAGCATGCGCCCGATCAGCAACGGCGCGCCGAACGTGATCATGAGCGTGAACAGGCCGCTGGTGACCGCGCTCTCGCGCGCGTACGGCACCGTGGCGGCCAGGCCGAGCGGGATCGCCAGCGCCGCGCCCGCCCACAGCGCACGCCCGCTGCCGTGGCGCCCGAGCCAGAACGCGCACACGAACGGGGCCACGAACCCCAGCAGCAGCTCGTCGTAGTAGACGCGGGTCAGCGCCGTCAGCAGCGCCACCGTGCCGAAGGAGACCGCGACCGCGGCCAGCGGCGCGCGCGCCCCGAACACGACGGCGACCGCGACCGCCGTGAACAGCACCGCGGCCAGCGGCCGGTAGGGCGTGCCCTCGGGCACGAGCAGCGCGAGCTCGAGCCACAGCTCGACGGCCAGCGCAGCCGCGACGAGGGCTCGGAGTCGGGTGCGCATGGCCGGGGATTCTGACGTGCGGTTACCCGTATGTCCTCGTCTGAATGGACGATCAGGAGGTCATCCCTGAGGATGACGGAGGGTCGTCCTCACGCGCACCGACAATCGTCATCCGGGCCGACGACGAGCGACGAACGCGCTGCGAGCTTTCCCCCATCGACCAAGGAAGGCTCAATGACCGCTCTTGCCTACGCTCCCTCCGACCTCCCCGAGACCGATCCCGTCGCCGTTTCCGCCACCGCGCTGACGCGCACCTACGGTGAGGGCGGCTCGGCCGTCCACGCGCTGCGCGGGGTCTCGCTCGAGGTCCCGCAGGGGCAGTTCACGGCGGTGATGGGGCCGTCGGGCTCGGGCAAGTCGACCCTGCTGCACCTGCTCGCCGGGCTCGACACGCCCGACGCCGGCGCCGTCCACATCGCGGGCGAGGACATCACCCGCATGTCGGACCGTGAGCTGACCCGGCTGCGCCGCAAGCACATCGGCTTCGTCTTTCAGTCCTTCAACCTGCTGCCGACGCTGAGCGCCGAGGAGAACGTCCTGCTGCCGCTCGCGATCGCCGGCCGCAAGCCCGCCCCCGAGGTCGTCGACGCGCTGATGGAGCGCATGGGCCTCGCCGAGCGCCGCGACCACAAGCCGGCGCAGCTCTCGGGCGGCCAGCAGCAGCGCGTCGCGGTCGCGCGGGCGCTGATCTGCAAGCCGACCGTCCTGTTCGCCGACGAGCCGACCGGCAACCTCGACTCGGCCGCCGGCGCCGGCGTGCTGGAGCTGCTGCGCTCCGCCGTCGACGAGGACGGCCAGACGACCGTGATGGTCACGCACGACGCGCGCGCCGCCGCGATCGCCGACCGCGTCGTGTTCCTGGCCGACGGCCGCGTCGTCGCCGACCTGGCCGACCCCAGCGAGGACCAGATCCTCGACGCCATCAAGGCCGCGTGACCAAGGTCGCCCTGAAGGGCCTGGCCGCTCGCCCGCTGCGAACGGCCCTGACCACGCTTGCCATCGTGGTCGGGGTCGCGTTCGTGTGCGCGGCGTACACGCTCACGGACACGATGAGCGGTGCGGCCCGCTCGCTCACCCACGCCGCCTACGACGGCACGGACGCCGTCGTCGTGGCCGAGACCGCGTTCCGCGGTTCCCAGACCGCCGACGTCCGCGCGCAGGCGCCGACGGTGCCGGCGTCGGTGCTCGACCGCGTGCGCGCCACGGACGGCGTGACGCTCGCGGTCGGCGACATCACCGACAGCGCGCAGGTGATCGGGTCCGACGGCAAGCCCGTCGGGACGGGCCCGTACTTCGGGGTCGGCTTCGACGCGCGCACCCCCGGCGCGGACCGGCTGACGCCGTTCCGCCTGCACGAGGGCCGCTGGGCGACCGGGCCCGGCCAGGTCGTGATCGACCGCGCCACGGCCGAGTCGCAGGACTACGCCGTCGGCGACCGGATCCGCGTGACCGCGCGCGGCGAGGCGCGCGAGTACACCGTCTCCGGGATCGCCGACTTCGCCGGCGTCAAGACGCTCGGCAAGGCCACCGCGGCCGTCTTCGACCTCGAGGCGGCGCGGACGATCTTCGCCAAGGACGGCTACGACCGCATCCTCGTCTCCGGCCGCCGCGCCGCGATCGCGGTGCCCGGCACCGAGGTGCGCTCCGCGGCCGACGACGACCGCTTCGCGTTCGACTCGCTGGAGACGCTCGTCGGCATCCTGCGCGCGGCGCTGCTGGCCTTCGCCGGCGTCGCGGTGCTGGTGGGCGCGTTCACGATCTTCAACTCGCTCTCGATCACCGTCGCCCAGCGCACGAAGGAGTTCGGGCTGCTGCGGATGGTCGGGGCCACCCGCCGCCAGGTGCGCCTCGGCGTGCTGCTGGAGGCGCTGCTGATCGGCCTCGGCGCGTCGGCGGTGGGCGTCGGCGTCGGGGTCGGGCTGGCCGCCGGCCTGCAGAGCCTGTTCGGGGCGCTCGGCGCGCAGCTGCCCGCCGAAGGGCTGACGCTGGCGACCCGGACCGTGCTCGTCTCGCTCGCGGTCGGCACGCTCGCGACCGTGCTCGCGGCCTGGGTGCCGGCGCGGCGCGCGACCCGGATCGCGCCCGTGGCCGCGCTGCGCGACAGCGCGAGCCCGGTGAAGGTGCGGCTGTTCGCCCGCGCCGTGCGCGGCGTCGCCGCCGTCGTCGGCCGCCCGGCGGCGCTGCTCGGCGGCGCGGCGGGCCGGCTCGCCCGCGACAACGCGATGCGCAACCCGGGCCGGACCGCGGCCACCGCCAGCGCGCTGATGATCGGCGTCGCGCTCGTGACCGCGGTGACGATCGTCGCCCAGGGCCTGGAGGAAGAGGGCCGCGGGCAGCTCGCCGACGCCGTGCGGGCGTCGACGATCGTGACCGCCGCGGACGGCTGGACGCCGATCGATCCCGCGGTCGAGCGGGCGGCCGCGCGCCTCGGCGACGTCAGCTCGCTGCGCCAGGACGGCGCGCTCGTGTTCGGCCACCAGGAGGCGGTCAACGGCGTCGACCCGGCCACGATCGGGCGCCACTACCGCTTCGACATCGTCTCCGGCGACGGCGAGCTGGGCCGCGACGGGGCGATCGTCAACGACGGCTTCGCCGCCGAGCACGGCCTGAAGGTGGGCAGCACGTTCGCGGTCACCGCCATGAACGGCACCGAGCTGCAGCTGACCGTGCGCGGGATCGAGCAGTCGCCGTCGTTCGACGCGCTCGGCCTCGGCCCGATCACGATCTCGCACGCCGCCTTCGACCGCGCGTTCGACCAGGAGCGCAACCGCCTGACGTTCGTCGACGGGCCGCCGGACGCGGTCGCCGGCGCGCTCGGCGCGTTCCCGAACGCCAAGGCCGAGAGCAAGGCCGCGTTCATCGACACGCAGACGGAGTGGATCGGGATGATCCTGGCCGTGCTGTGGGTGCTGCTGGCGCTCGCGGTGATCGTCTCGCTGTTCGGGATCGTCAACACGCTCGTGCTCTCGACGCTGGAGCGCACGCGCGAGCTCGGCACCCTGCGCGCGCTCGGGATGCACCGGCGCCAGGTGCGTCGGATGGTCCGCCACGAGAGCGTGATCACGGCGCTGATCGGCGCGGTGCTCGGCATCGCCGCCGGGCTCGTGCTGGCGGCGGTGGTCGTCGGCTGGCTCGGCGAGTACGGGTTCAGCTACGCGATCCCGGCGCCGTCGCTGGTCGCGGTCGCGGTGATCGCCGGGCTGGCGGGCGTCGCCGCCGCGGCGCTGCCGGCGCGCAGGGCCGCGCGCATCGACGTGCTGAAGGCGCTCGCCTACGAGTGAGGCGCGCGGGCGGCGTCGAGCGTGGAGCGCACCGCGCGCAGCAGCTCGTCGCCGTCGAAGGGCTTGGCCAGGAAGGCCGTGCGCGGGTCGTCGGAGCCGGTGATCGACGCGTCGCCGGTGTAGCCGGACACGAACACCACGGGCAGGCCGGGGCGGCGTTCGCGCGCCGCCACGGCCAGCTCGACGCCGCTCATCCCCGGCATCACGACGTCGGTGACGATCACGTCGGCGACGTCCAGGCGCTCGAGCGCGACCGCGCCGCTCTCGACGCTGACCACCTGGTAGCCGGCCGCGTAGAGGATCCGGCCCGTGAGGACGCGCACGGCGTCGGCGTCCTCGACCACGAGCACGGTCTCGCCGCGGCCGCGCGGCGCGCGCGGCGACGGGTCGCTGTCGCCCGCGCGCCGCACGGCCGGCAGCAGCACGGTGACCGTCGTGCCGACGCCCGGTTCGGACTCGAGCTCGATCCGCCCGCGCGCGTTGGTGACGATGCCGTAGACCGTCGCCAGCCCGAGCCCGACGCCGTGGCCCGAGACGGCCTTGGTGGTGAAGAACGGCTCGAACGCGTGCGCGGTCACCTCGCGCGCCATCCCGCGGCCCGTGTCGGTGACCGTCAGGCGCACCGCGCGCGAGGACGGGCCGTCGCTGTCGCGCATGACGGCGTTCTCGGCCTTGATCGTCAGCACGCCGCCGTCGGGCATCGCCTCGCGCGAGTTCAGCGACAGGCTCATCAGCACCTGCTCGAGCTGGCTGCGGTCGGCCTCGACGTCCCACAGGCGCTCGTCGCACTGCACCCGCAGCTCGATGTTGTCCCCGAGCGTGCGCTGCAGCAGCAGCTCGACGCTCTCGATCACGCGCCGCAGCGACAGCACCTCGGGCGTGCCGGACTGGCGGCGGCTGAACAGCAGCAGCCTCCGCGTGAGCTCGGACGCGCGCCGCGCGGCGGTGATGATCTGGTCCACGTCGCCGGCCGCGCGCGAGCCGTCGTCGAGCTCCTTGCGCACGAACGCCGCGTAGTTGGCGATCACCGCGATCAGGTTGTTGAAGTCGTGCGCGACGCCGCCCGCGAGCTGGCCGACCGCCTCCAGCCGCTGGGCCTCGCGCAGGCGCGCCTCCAGCCGCGAGTGGTGCGTGATGTCGGTGGCCACGCCGCCCACGCCGTAGATCTCGTCGCCGTCGACGAGCGGGAACTTCAGCGACAGGAACGTGCGCGTCTGCTCGCCGTGGCGGACCTCCTCCTGCAGCTCGATCGGCTTGCGCTCGGACATCACGCGCAGGTCGTCGACGCGCATGCGCTCGGCGACGTCGGCCGGCAGCACCTCGGTGTCCAGGCGCCCGATCAGCTCCGACGCGGGCTTGCCGTGCAGCTGCTCGAAGGCCTTGTTGACGAGGATGTAGCGGCCGTCGGGGTCCTTGAGGAAGATCGCCGCGGGCGTGTTGTCGAGCACGGCGCGCAGCGCGCGCGGGTCCGCGTCGCGCAGCACGACGAGGTCGTACTCGCCCATCGGGTGGTGGGTGACGTCCAGCGTGGCGGGCAGCTCGCCGAGCGGCTCGCCGACCGGGTCACGGCCCAGCAGTGCCTTCGCGCGGGCGTTCGCGAACACGGCGACGCCCGAGGCATCGGTCCCCACCATGGCGTCGGGAGCCGCCTCCAGCAAGTCCTCGAACTTCGGTGGGCCGTGGCGCAATCGCGGCCTCAGTGTAGGCGGCTTTTCAAGCGCGGAGACGCCGCGCTGCCTTAACCCGCGCGACGGCTTCCAGCTCCACCTTGCGCAGGCGGACGGCGTGCGGGGTCACCTCGACGCACTCGTCCTCGCGCACGAATTCCAGCGCCTGGTCGAGCGAGAGCTTGCGGGCGGGCACGAGCCGCACCAGCACGTCGGACGTCGAGGAGCGCATGTTCGTGAGGTGCTTCTCCTTGATGGCGTTGACGTCGAGGTCCTCGGCACGGGCGTTCTCGCCCACGATCATGCCCTCGTAGACCTCCTCGCCGGGCTCCACGAACAGCGTCCCGCGCTCCTGCAGGTTGAACAGCGCGAACGACGCGGTCTTGCCGCGGCGGTCGGCGACGAGCGAGCCCGTGGGGCGCAGGCGCATGTCGCCCGCCCACGGCTCCCAGCGGTCGAAGACGTGGTGCAGCAGGCCGGTGCCGCGCGTCTCGGTCAGGAACTCGGTGCGGAAGCCGATCAGGCCGCGCGCGGGCACGAGGTAGTCCATCCGCACCCAGCCCGTGCCGTGGTTGATCATCTGCTCCATGCGGCCCTTGCGCAGGGCGAGCATCTGCGTGATCACGCCGACGTAGTCCTCGGGCACGTCGATCGTCAGCCGCTCGACGGGCTCGTGGCGGACGCCGTCGATCTCGCGCACGACGACCTGCGGCTTGCCGACCGTGAGCTCGTAGCCCTCGCGGCGCATCAGCTCGACGAGGATCGCCAGCTGCAGCTCGCCGCGGCCCTGGACCTCCCACGTGTCCGGGCGCTCCGTGGGCAGCACGCGGATCGAGACGTTGCCCACCAGCTCCTGGTCGAGGCGGTCCTTGATCTGGCGCGCGGTCAGCTTGTCGCCGTCCTGGCCGGCCAGCGGCGAGTGGTTGATGCCGATCGTGACGCTGATCGACGGCTCGTCGACGGTGATCACCGGCAGCGGGCGCGGGTCCTCGGGGTCGGCGAGCGTCTCGCCGATCGTGACCTCCGGCAGGCCGGCGACGGCGATGATCTCGCCCGGGCCGGCCTCCTCGGCGTCGACGCGGTCGAGGTTCTCGGTCACGTAGAGCTCGACGACCTTGGCGTTGGCGATCGTGCCGTCGGCGCGGCACCAGGCGATCGTCTTGCCCTTGCGGATCGTCCCGTTGTGCACGCGGCAGATCGCGAGCCGGCCGACGTACTGGGAGGCGTCGAGGTTGGTGACGTGGGCCTGCAGCGGGGCGTCCTCGTCGTACTCGGGCGGCGGGATGTGCTCGACCAGCAGGTCCATCAGCGGCTTGAGCGACTCGCCGGGCTGCTCGAGGTCGAGCGTCGCCGTGCCGGCCTTCGCGTTCGTGTAGACGATCGGGAACTCGATCTGGTCCTCGGACGCGCCGAGGTCGATGAACAGCTCGTAGACCTCGTCGACGACCTCGGCCACGCGCGCGTCCGGGCGGTCGATCTTGTTGATCACCAGGATCACCGGCAGCTTGGCCTCGAGCGCCTTGCGCAGCACGAAGCGCGTCTGCGGCAGCGGGCCCTCGGAGGAGTCGACGAGCAGCAGCACGCCGTCGACCATCGTCAGCCCGCGCTCGACCTCGCCGCCGAAGTCGGCGTGGCCCGGCGTGTCGACGATGTTGAGCTTGACCCCGCCGTGGCGGACCGCGGTGTTCTTGGCGAGGATCGTGATGCCCTTCTCGCGCTCGAGGTCCATCGAGTCCATGACGCGGTCGTTGACGTCCTGGTTGTCCCGGAACGCGCCGGACTGCCACAGCATCGCGTCCACGAGCGTGGTCTTGCCGTGGTCGACGTGGGCGATGATCGCGACGTTGCGGAGGTCTGAGCGGAGAGCCATGAGCCGCGGGGAGGGTAGAAGGGTCGGCAACGGCGGCTACGACGTTCAGCACTACGACGAGCGGGCGCGCGGCCACGCGAGCGTCGACTTCCTTACCTGAGCGGTGGGTTTCTCGACACTCGCGTGGCGCGAGGCCGGGCGGAGCGCGCGTCAGCGGTCGCTGAGCGCCGGCTAGGCAGCCGCGCGCTCGGCCACGCCGCGGCGGGCGGGCTGCGCCCAGGCGGCGAGCGCGACCGCGGCGCACAGCGCGCCCACGGCGGCGATCGCCAGCGCGAGCCCGTCGAGCAGCGCGTCCGGCGCGGTCGCGATCGCCGACACGACCGGGATCCCGAGCGTGATCCCGACCTGCTGGCTCATCGAGGTCAGGCCGGTGGCGAGGCCCTGCTCGCCGTCGGCCACGCCCGAGGTGGCGACGACCATGAAGCCCACGATCGCCACCAGGTTGGCGACGCCGCCCGCGAACATCGCCACCAGCAGCGGCGCGATCCACCACTGCGGCTCGCCGACGAACGCGAGCGGGAGCGTCGCCGCGGCCTGGGCCGCGAACCCCAGCGCCAGCGCGCGCGGCGCGCCGACGGTGGCGATCACGCGCGGCCCGAGCAGCCCGCCGAGCACGGTGCCCGCCCCGAGCACCGCGAACGCCGCGCCCGCCGCCAGCGGGGAATAGCCGAGCACGTCGTGCAGGTACAGCGTGAGCAGGAAGACCAGCCCGGTCTCGGTCGCGAACGCCAGCAGCCCGGCGAGGTTGCCCCAGGCCACGGTGGGGCGGCGCAGCACCCGCAGCGGGACGAGCGGCTGCGCCACGCGCGCCTCGACGAGCACGAACGTCGCCGCGAGCGCGGCCGCGGCGGCGAGCGCGGGCCACGCGCCCTCGGTGATCCCGTACACGAGCGCGAGCAGCGCCAGCGTGATCGCGAGCGCGCCGGCGACGTCCAGCCGCGGGCGCTCCCCGCGCGGCCCTTCGTGCAGCACGAGCGGCGCGACCGCCAGCACGACGGCGGTGACCGCGACGTTGACGAAGAACGCCCAGCGCCAGCTGAGCACGTCGGTCAGCAACCCGCCGAGCACGGCGCCGGTCGTGAACCCGGCGGCCATCAGCGCCCCGTTGAGCCCGAGCGCGCGCTCGCGCAGCGGCCCCTCCGGGAACGCGGTCGTCAGCAGCGACAGCGCGGCGGGGATGACCGCGGCGGTCGCGAGCCCCTGCCCGGCCCGCGCGGCCAGCAGGACCGCCGGGGAGCCGGCGAGCCCGCCGGCCAGCGACGCGGCGCCGAGCAGCGCCATCCCGGCCAGGAACAGGCGGCGGCGCCCGAACAGGTCGGCCACGCGCCCGAACAGCAGCGTGAAGCCCGCCGCGCAGAGCGCGAACGCGGACGCGATCCACTGCAGATGCCCGAGGCCCAGCCCGACGTCGGCGCCGATCACGGGCAGCGCCACGTTGAGGATCGAGAAGTCGACGGCGAGCGTGAAGCTCGCGGCCAGCAGGACGGCGAGCGCGAGGCGGTGGCGAGGCATGCCTGCGACTGTCCTCCGCGCGCCGCCGCGCAGCCAGACCCCTGCGCTGCCTGGCACCCGCAGGGTCACCCACGCGGCCCGCCGACCCGTCACCATTGAGGGATGGACGACCTGGGCGAGTTCCTCCGCACGCGCCGCGCCCGGCTCACGCCCGAGCACGTCGGGATCCCGTCCTACGGCGCCCGCCGCGTGCCGGGCCTGCGCCGCGAGGAGCTCGCGCAGCTCGCCGGGGTCAGCGTCACCTACTACACGCGCCTGGAACAGGGGACGAGCCGCAACGCGAGCGAGTCCGTGATCGAGGCGCTCGCCCGCGCGCTCGAGCTCGACGACGACGAGCGCGCGCACCTGCACCGGCTCGCCCGGCCTGGTCCCGCCCCGCGCCGGCCGCGGCGCCGCCGCGAGCGCGCCGCCCCGGGCACCGTCCGGCTCGTCGAGGCGCTCGGCGTGCCCGCCGTCGTGCTCGGCCGCTGCACCGACGTGCTGGCCTGGAACGCGGCCGGCCACGCGCTGCTCGCCGGCCACGTCGCGCACGGCGCGCGCCCCAACCTCACGCGGATGCTGTTCCTGGACGCCCACACGCGCGAGCTGTATGCGGACTGGGCGACCGAGGCCAAACGCGCGGTCGCGTCGCTGCGCTTGCTCGCTGGCCGCTACCCCGACGACCCGCCGCTCGCCGAGCTCGTCGGCGAGCTGTCGGTCAAGAGCGCCGAGTTCGCCGCGCTGTGGTCGCGCCACCCCGTCGCGAACTGTGTCTCCGGGGTCAAGCGGCTGCGCCACCCGCAGCTCGGCGAGCTCGACGTCGAGTTCCAGGCGCTGGCGCTCCCGGACGACAGCGGGCAGCGGATCCTGACCTACACCGGGGAGGGCCTGAAGCTGCTCGGCGCCGTTGGCTGACCTCGCTATCGTGCGAGTGCCCTTCCCAACGGAAAGGAGCGAAGATGCTCGCCATCTCGCCGGCCGCGACCGACGCGATCGACACCGCACTGAAGGCCGCGAGCGTGCCGGAGGGCGCCGGGCTCCGGCTCTCCGCCGGCGCCAACAACGAGCGGGGCGTCGCCATCGAGGTGACGTTCGTGACCGCCCCCGAACCCGACGACCAGGTCATCGAGACCGGCGCCGCCGCCGACGTCTACGTCGAGCCCGCGACCGCGCTCATGCTCGACGACCAGGTGCTCGACGCCGGGCGCATGCCGGACGGCTCGCTCGGGTTCGCGTTGCGCCCGCAGAGCGCGACGTAACCCCTGGAGGGAACTCCGACCTCGTTGGTAGGCTTTAGGGCCGATGATCTTCACCACGAAGGCCGAGTACGGCGTCCGGCTGCTGATCCAGCTCGGGCGCCTCGGCAACGCGCATCCGGTTTCGCTGAAGGCGATCGCCGAGGCGGAGAACCTCCCGCTCGCGTACTGCGAGCGGATCGCCGCGTTGCTCAAGAAGGCCGGCCTCGTGCGGTCCACCCGCGGCGCGCACGGCGGTTACGTGCTGGCGCGCCCCGCGGAGGAGATCACGATGGACGAGGCGGTGCTCGCGCTCGAGGGCGCGATCGCCCCGATGGACTGCTTCCTCGACGACAGCGACGGGCGCGTGCAGTGCTCGCATCACGGGGAGGCGGCCGGGGCCTGCTCGACCAAGCTGCTGTGGACGCGCGTGCAGATGGGTGTCATACGCTCGCTGCAGCGCACCACGCTCGCCGAGCTCGTCGAGTTCGACGCGCGGCCCGCGGCCGGTTTGACCGTCACTCAGGCCTCCGTACCGACTTCCTAAGACCAGAACACGAAGGACACATGGGCGAGCTCGAGATCAAGAACCTCCACGTCAGCGCCGGCGACAAGCAGATCCTCAAGGGGGTCGACCTGCACGTCCGCGCGGGCGAGTTCCACGCGCTGATGGGGCCGAACGGCTCCGGCAAGTCGACGCTGGCGAACGTGATCATGGGTCACCCGAACCTCGAGGTGACCGAGGGCCAGATCATCTTCGACGGCGAGGACATCACGGACGCCGACCCGGACGAGCGCGCCCGCGCCGGCCTGTTCATGGCGTTCCAGTACCCCGTCGCGATCCCGGGCGTGACCGTCGCCAAGTACCTGCGCATGGTCCTCAACGCCCACCGCGAGGGCCGCGGCGAGGAGGCGATCTCGCTCAAGGACTTCCGCAAGACCGTCGAGGCCGCGATGGAGCTGACCGCGGTCCCGAAGGAGTTCTCCAGCCGCTACCTCAACGACGGCTTCTCCGGCGGCGAGAAGAAGCGCATGGAGATCCTCCAGCTCGCGCTGACCAAGCCCAAGCTCGCCGTCCTGGACGAGACCGACTCGGGCCTGGACATCGACGCGCTCAACACGGTCGCGCACGGCGTCAACAAGGTCGCCGAGGGCACCGACATGGGCGTGCTGATCATCACCCACTACCAGCGCATCCTGCACCTCGTGAAGCCGCAGTTCGTGCACATCATGTTCGAGGGCCGGATCGTCAAGGAGGGTGGCCCGGAGCTGGTCGAGACGCTCGAGCAGAAGGGCTACGGCTGGATTCGCGACGAGGTCGCGGCGGCCGCCTGATGAGCCTCGCGGTCCCTTCCTCCTCCGAGTTCCCGACGCTCGCGCGCGAGGGTCTCGTCTACCTCGACACGGCGGCGACGGCGCAGACCGTGCGCCCCGCGCTGGAGGCGATGGACCGCTACTACGAGACCTACCGCGCGTCGATCCACCGCGGCATCTACGCGATCGCCTCGGAGGCGACCGACGCCTACGAGGCGGCGCGCGACAAGGTCGCGACGTTCACGAACTCGACGCCCGGCGAGACCATCTTCACGCGCAACGCGACCGAGGCCATCAACCTCGTCGCCAACGCGTGGGGCCGCGCGAACGTCGGGCCCGACGACCTGGTGCTGATCACCCAGATGGAGCACCACTCCAACATCGTCCCGTGGCAGCTGCTGGGCTGCCGGCTCGCCTACGTGCCGGTGACCGACGACGGCCTGCTCGACCTCGACGCGTTCGACGCCCTGCTCGCCCAGCGGCCGAAGCTCGTCGCGGTCGCGCACGTGTCCAACGTGCTCGGCACGATCAACCCGATCGCCGAGATCGTCGAGCGCGCGCACGCCGCGGGCGCGCTGGTGCTCGTCGACGGCGCGCAGGCCGCGCCCTCGCTGCCGGTCGACGTGCAGGAGCTCGGCGCGGACTTCTACGCCTGGACGGGCCACAAGGCCTACGGGCCGACCGGCATCGGCGTCCTGCACGGCCGCCGCGAGCTGCTGGAGGCGATGCCGCCCTTCCTCGGAGGCGGGCACATGATCGCCCGCGTCGGCGACTTCGAGTCCACCTGGGCCGAGCCGCCCGCCAAGTTCGAGGCGGGCACGATGCCCGTGGCCGAGGCGATCGGCCTCGGGGCCGCCGTCGACTGGCTGGGCGAGACCGGGATGGACGCCGTCCGCGAGCACGGCCGCGACATCACCGCCTACGCGCTCGAGCGCCTCGCCGAGGTGCCCGGGCTGACCGTGCACGGCACGACCGACCTCGACCGCCGCGGCTCGCTCGCCAGCTTCGCGCTCGACGGCGTGCACCCGCACGACGTGGCCGAGATCCTCGGCCGCCAGGGCGTCTGCGTGCGCGCCGGCCACCACTGCGCGCAGCCGCTGATGCGCCGCCTCGGCGCGCCCGCGTCGACGCGCGCCTCGTTCGCGATCCACAACACGCGCGAGGACGTCGACCGCCTGATCGAGGCCCTCGGCACCGTGCAGGAGATCTTCGCCTAAGCCATGGACGACCTCTATCGCGAGCAGATCCTCGAGCACTACAAGCGCCCGCATCACTGGGGCGAGCTCGAGGACCCCGACCTCGAGTTCTTCGACACCAACCCGCTGTGCGGCGACGAGCTGAAGGTCCAGCTCAAGATCGGTGACGACGGCAAGATCGCCGACGTGGCCTTCTCCGGCCACGGCTGCGCGATCTCGCAGGCCTCGGCCTCGATGGCCTCCGACGAGCTGATCGGCATGCCGGTCGAGGACCTGATGAAGCTCGACAAGGACTTCGTGCTCGACCTGCTGGGCATCGACATCTCGGCGACGCGGATGAAGTGCGCGCTGCTGTCGCTGAAGGTGATCAAGTCCGCCGGCCTCGGCCACGCCGTCAACTGGGAGACCGAGGCGGCCTAGCGACGGGAGCCCGCCCGGAGCGGGCCCCCGTGCCAGGCGGTGTTCACCGGCCGCCGCGGTGCTGCTTGTGCATCACGCGCGCCTGCGGCTTGAGCGCAGGGCGCAGCGCCCGCTTGGGCGGAAGCATGGGGCGCTTGGCGGCGAACGGCTTGCGGTGGTTGCCTGAACGGCGCTGCATATTCGACGCTCCTTACTGCGAAGGTGGGGCGGCGAGCGGCCGTGCGCACCCGCCGCGGCGACCTTTCCCGTAGGGCGGCGGCGAGGACGGCAGACGTCAAGACTGCGGACGGCCGGGCACGGCGAGCCGAAGCGGTTCGTCGTGCGAGTGCGAGGCGCGTCAGAGAATCGTCATGACGCGGGCCAAGGTACAAGCCAGCCCCAGGGGTGATGGTGCGGCTGGCACTACTCCTTTGTCACATCGGCCGCGCGAACCTCGTCATCACCCCATGCAGATCGCGATCGTGGGTGCCACCGGGACCGTGGGCGCGCAGACGGCGCGCGTGCTCGCAGCGCGCGGGCACGGCGTGCGCAAGCTCCCCGTCGACCTCCGCGACGGCAGCGGGCTGGCCGCGACGCTCGACGGCGTCGACGTCGTGATCGACGCGGCGCAGGGCAACCGCAGGACGCTCGTGGACGGCACGACGCGGCTGCTGCGCGCGGCCGCGCAGGCGGGCGTCGGGCACCACGTCGGGATCTCGATCGTCGGCGTCGACCGCGTCGGCGGCCGCTACTACCGGGCCAAGCTCGCGCAGGAGGACCGGATCCGCCGCTCCGGGCTGCCGTGGACGATCGTGCGCACGACCCAGTTCCACGCGCTCGTGGCGCGCACGTTCGCGGCCAGCGCGCGGCTCGGGGTGGTGCCGTCGGCGGGCGCGCTGCTGCAGCCCGTCGATCCACGCGAGGTCGCGCGCGTGCTGGCGGACACGGCCGAGGCCGAGCCCTCGCACGCGATCACGCAGTTCGCCGGCCCCGAGGTGCTCAGCGTCGGCGAGCTCGCGCGCCGCTGGCGGCGCTGCACGGGCTCGCGCGCGCTGCCGCTGCGATTGCCGGTCTCGCCCGTGCTGCGGGCGGGCGCGCTCACGAACCCGGGCGCGTGGCGCGGGCGGGTGACCTTCGACTCGTGGCTGGCGGCGTCGTGAGCGAGCTCGCGGAGCGCTTCGAGGAGCTGCGCCCCGGCCTGCTGCGGCTCGCCTACGGCCAGCTCGGCAGCCTCGCGGAGTCCGAGGACGTCGTGCAGGAGGCGTGGCTGCGCCTGCAGCGCGTCGACCCCGACGAGGTCCGCGACCTCAAAGGCTGGCTGACCACGGCGGTCTCGCGGCTGGCGCTGGACACGCTGCGCTCGGCGCGCGTGCGCCGCGAGGCCTACGTCGGGCCGTGGCTGCCCGAGCCCGTGGTGGACGAGCCCGGGCCGGCCGAGCGCGCGACGATCGCCGAGGACCTGAGCCTGGCCCTGCTGGTCGTGCTCGAGAGCCTGTCCGCGTCCGAGCGGGTGGCGTTCGTCCTGCACGACGTGTTCGGCTTCGACTTCGCGCACGTCGCCGAGGTGCTCTCGACGACGCCGCAGGCCGCGCGCCAGCACGCCTCGCGCGCCCGCCGCGCGGTCGAGGCGCGGCGCCCGCGCTACCCCGCCACGCCCGAGCAGCAGCGCGCGATCATCACCGCGTTCGGCAAGGCCGCGCTCGAGGGCGACCTGGACGAGCTCGTGCGCATGCTGCACCCCGACGCGGTCTTCACCGCCGACGGCGGCGGCAAGGCGGTTGCCGCCCGCAAGCCGATCGAGGGCGCCGAGCGCGTCGCGCGCGTGATCCGGGCGCTGGCGGCCAAGGACGGCGACGGCGGCATGGGCTTCGTCGACGTCAACGGCATGCCGGGCCTGCTGGGGGTGATGGGCGGCATGGCCACCGTCGTGCACTTCACGATCGACGCCGGCCGGATCGTCGCGATCGACGTCCAGCGCAACCCGGACAAGCTGCGGCTGCCGTAGACGACTGCTGGAATGGTCGTGGCGGCTGCGGACACGGTGTCGCGCCTGCGCGGGTTGATCGCCTTCACGCCCTGGGAGGCGTGGCCGTTTGGTGGTTGATGTCAGGGCCCCGGAGTCGACCGGGCCGTTCGTCGTTGTTGGGGCGTGTGAGGTGCGGGGGGTGTGATCCGCTACTCCCGGCTGGCGCAACCGGAGGATCACACCCCCCCCGCGCGTCAGGGATTGCCGCCGTGCTCGACCGGGTGTGTTCGCGAGACGGTTGCTGGACGCGGTCGCCGGGTCGATGCGGCGGCCGCGAGTGCGGGGCGAGACCGCTACGCGACCGGGCCCACGCGCGCTCGGGCGGCGCGCTTTGCCAGAGCCCGATGCGATCGCTGCCAGCTCCGCGATCGCTGCGTGCAACCCGTCAGCGGCGCCAACATTCATCAGCCTCGCGCCCCGGCCCCGCCTACCCCGCGGTCAACGACGCCTACGACGTCTTCA